>CEVN01037122.1_pt1 | contig 84805 bp, 70 predicted proteins | sample 427041 | NCBI WGS metagenome assembly CEVN01 (sample SAMEA2623463, study PRJEB7988) | marine metagenome | biome: marine biome (ENVO:00000447); feature: surface water layer (ENVO:00002042); material: "saline water (ENVO:00002010), including plankton (ENVO:xxxxxxxx)" | depth 5 m
TATTTTTTACAATCTCGTTCATAATCTTCACATTTATTAGTCATTCTACAGTATCTCTTCATGTCATCACAATAATTTCTTCCTAATTGTTTCTTTATTTCGGCTCTTAGTTTGAAGGGGATGCCATTTGCAAATGTAGAATCAAGTTCAATAATTTTATTAAAATCTATCAAAGCTAGATTTAAGGCTTCTTCTTTTATAATATATTCATCCTCTTTATAGAATGATTTAATAGAATCTAGATTTGCAAACGCAAAGCCATATGATGTTGCTCTACACATATAGTCATTAATATTACCATCTTGCTCTATTTTATTTGTCACACATTCTATAAACTTACTCCATTCTTTTGATTTTGAGAATTCAGAACATGTTTTACATGCATTTTGAGCGATCAACATACTAGGTGTTAGAATTAAAATGAGTAATAGTTTTTTCATAATTTATTTTGTACAAAAATATAAAAACCCACTCAAATTAGTGGGTTTCTTTTTGGTGGGCCTCTCGGTCCTTATTTCGAACTTTTTTAAAAAATATTATAAGACCACTTAAAACTAAATGTTTTAACTGGTGAATGTTAATTGAGTAGCCTAATTGTAAACAATATGTTAAGTAGGTGCAATCTTATGTTACCAAAGTGTTAAATATTGAAAAATAAAAGTATTGCGCCTAGATTAAAAAACATTATTAGTCAAATCATGTTAATAAAAAAAAATATTTTTTTCTGATGAAATAATTTTATTGTGTCTTTTTGTTGGGTGAGAAATAACATAAATTATAAGAAAGAAACAGCAGGGGGTTTAGTTTTAAATAATAAAAATGAACTTCTTTTAATTTACAGAAAAAATCTTTGGGATCTTCCAAAGGGAAAGTTGGATATGCAAGAAACATATGAATGTGCTGCTCTAAGAGAAGTTGTTGAAGAGACAGGCGTATTAGGGTGTAAATTAAAATTAATAAAACCATTAATTTCAACTAATTATTATTCGAATAAAAAAAATAAAACAATAACTAAAACCGCGAAATGGTTCTTGATGTATTATGGAAATAATGATTTAACTCTAATCCCAGACCATAAAGAGTCTATTTCTGAAGCAAAATGGGTGCCAATTTCAGAACTAAATACATTTCTAAAAAGTTCGCGAAATTACGTTAGTGAGGTAATAAATTGTTTTCTAATGCAGAAATTAACTTAAACTTAATATTTTGCAAAAATGAGTGTAAAATATTACAATACTTTCAAAGAGATATCCGAGCATCAGTTTCAAAAAGAAAAATTCAGACTTCAAGTAGAGCTTCTTAAATTACAAGAATGGGTTCTTGAAAAAAAAATGCGCGTAGCTATAGTTTTTGAAGGAAGAGATGCAGCAGGTAAAGGTTCAGCAATTAAACATATAGTTGAACATCTAATGCCTTTACATCATAGGGTTTTTCAATTAGGCTCACCAACAGAAAAACAAAATAGGTCGTGGTTTAAAACATTTGAAAAACAAATGCCTAATTATGGTGAAATTGTTTTTTTTGATCGTTCATGGTATTCAAGAGCTATGATTCAACCAACTATGGGTTATTGTACGAAAAGTCAGTATGAGTATTTTATGAAAAATGTTAATGATTGGGAGAAAAATCAAATAAAAAAAGGTGTTTATCTGATTAAAATTTATCTGTCAGTTGATAAGGATACTCAAATTAAAAGATTTAAAGTCAGAAGGAATCATTCATTAAAATACTGGAAACTTTCTAAAAATGATATAGATTCATTATCTAAATGGGAGTCTTATTCATATTATAAATTAATAATGTTTGAAAAAACTTCAACAGAACTTTCTCCTTGGACCGTGATAAATTCTAATAATAAGCTAACCGCCAGGCTTAACGCAATAAGATATGTGCTTGAATATATTGATTATCATAATAAAATTAACTTGAAGCCAAAATCTTGGAGTATAGAAAAAAATGAGAAAAAAATTAGAATTTCCGGTGTTTTATTTGACAACTTGTCGAATGAACAATATAAATTGCTTAATGAAGTAAAACAGATAATATAAGCGAATTACAATAAGGAAAATAACCGAGTTCGAACTCCTGAAACGCATTTGTTATTTGAGTTAACTAAAAAGAAATAAAGGACTTTGTGAGAATAAAAAAAGCGGAACGCTATCTCAAAATGAGATGGATTCCGCTTTGGTGGGCAATGAGGGACTCGAACCCCCGACTTCCTCCGTGTAAAGGAGGCACTCTGAACCAACTGAGTTAATCGCCCTATTTTAGGTTGCAAATATAAATGATTTCTATTTACAAGCAAGTTTTTAATATGTTAATCTATACTACTTCAGATACTATAAAAGTACTTCCTCCAACAAAGATTAGATCTTTTCTTTTTGCCTTTCTTTTTGCATCAAAAAAAGCTTGTTTTATACTTGGGTATGCTTTTCCTTTAATTTCTTTTTTGATAGCTAAAGTGTGTAAGATATTCTCATTTAATCCTCTTTGTGTATTTGGTTTGCAGAAATAGTATTTTGCATTTTTTGGAAGTAAATTTAGTAATTTATCTACATTTTTATCATTAACTACCCCAAATATTATGTGTAGATTTTGATGTGGAGTTTTCTTTATTTGCTTTAAAATGGCTTTGATTCCATCTTCGTTATGACCAATGTCACAAACGATTAGTGGGTTTCTACCTAATATTTGCCATCTACCTAATAAACCTGTGTTTTTTATTGTATTTAGTAATCCTATTTTGATATACTCATGATTTATTTTCCAATTCTGTTGTATCATTTCTATAATTACTGTAATAACTGTATTTATATTTTCGATTTGGTAGTTTCCCTTTAAATCGGTTTTATAATTATGTATTCCTGCATATATAATATTAGCATTCATTTTATTAGCAAAATCACAGAAAATTTTTTTTGTTTTTTCTTGATCTCTTCCAATAACTACAGGAACATTATTTTTAATAATACCAGCTTTTTCCATTGCTATTTTTTCAATACTATCTCCAAGCAGGTTAGTATGATCAAACCCAATATTTGTTATGACTGATATTATAGGTTTAATAATATTTGTACTATCCAGCCTTCCTCCTAATCCAGTTTCAATTATTGCAATATCTACTTTTTGATTAGCAAAATAATTAAAAGCTAGAATAACAGTAAATTCAAAAAACGAAAGGTTGATTTTTTGAAAAGGTATTTTATTTTTTCTTACAAAGTTTACCACTTCTTCTTTAGAGATCATTTTTCCATTAATTTTTATTCTTTCTCTAAAATCTTTTAGATGAGGAGAGGTGTACAGACCGACCTTATATCCTGCTACTTGTAGTATTGATGCTAACATATGGGAAACAGAACCTTTTCCGTTAGTACCAGCAATATGAATGCTTTGAAATTTTTTATGGGGTTTCCCTAATTGATTGCTGGCCTCAACTATATTTCCAATGTCAGCTTTGTAAGCAGCTTTACCACACCTTTGATACATGGGTAATTTCTGAAACAAGTAACTAATTGTTTCTTGATAAGTCATTAATTATAGATTTTTATCTTAAGATATAAAGTTTTATTTATTCAAAAATTAATTAAGTCTAAAATCGTAAATAATTCTTCCTTGTTGATTCTCAGGAGCATTTCTTTTTGTGTCAAACTTAGTTGCTAATGCAGCTTTCTTTGCTCTTTCTAGTAGTTCTTTGTTATATGTTGTTGATCCTTTTGCTCCAGCAACTGCATAAATTACATTTCCTAATCTATTTACAGTAATCATTACTACAACTTTTCCTTCTATTTGATTTCCTTTAGGTTTAGGTTTTTTAATTGCTTTTCTGCCTCCTAATTGATAAGCATTGCCGTTTTCTCCTATTCCACCACCATTATATATTTGTGAGTTTAGATCTCCATTTTCATTTCCTTTGTTAGCTTTTTTATTTTCTTTTCCTTCTGTACTCGTTGTATTCTTTTTTTTGCCAGTATAAATAGCTTTTTTATTTATTTCAGGTTTTTTTTCTTCAACTATTTCTTCTTTTGCTTCTTTATTTTGTATAGGCTCTTTCTTTTTTTCTAGAACTTTTATAGCTGGGTTTTCTTCTATAGATTGATTAATAATTTCTTCGTTTTCTTCTATTTGTTTTTCAATTACTTTATCTTCTTCAATTTCTGGTATTTCTTCCGTGTTTTCTGGCTCTATTTCTCCTAATCCTGAATCATTGAAACCAAAATTTATGCTAATTCCTTCTTCTGCTGGGGGAGGATCTTGATAATTTAGTCCCATAAAAAGAAAGATAAACAGAAGAAAACCATGAAAAAAAATTGTTCCAATAATGCCTTTCCTTTTTTCTTTCTTAGATGGATCAAGCATTTTAATTAGGTTTAGTAGCTAATACAATTTTATATTTATTTCTATAGGCAATATCCATGACTTTTACTACATGTTCAATATCTACTGATTTATCTGTATGTAAAATAATACCAGGTTCTAGCTTATTGTCTATAATTAATTTTAATTCTTGTTCAATATTCTGCTCTGAAACTTCTTGATCATTAATATAGAATTTTATATCTTTTGTAATAGATATTGAAATAGTTTGTTTTTCGAGAGTTTTTGCTTTACTACTAGGCAACAATAATTTTAACGCGTTTGGACTTACTAAAGTAGAAGTGAGCATAAAAAATATCAATAATAAGAATACAATATCTGTCATTGAAGACATATTGAAATTTGCACTTACTTTATTTCGACTCCTTAATGCCATTATTCATTATGATGAAGAAGATCAAGAAAATCAATTATTTTTGCTTCTAACATGAATACTACTTTGTCAACTTTTGAAACTAGATAGTTGTAAGAAATAAAAGCTATAATACCAACAATTAGCCCAGCTACAGTGGTTACCATTGCAGTATAAATCCCTTGTGATAACATTGCAACGTCAATATTTCCTCCAGCACTTGCCATTTCATGAAAAGCTACAATCATACCAATTACAGTACCTAAGAATCCAATCATTGGTGCTGCCCCTGATATTGTAGCTAAATTGGCTAAATTGTTTTCCATTTTAAAAACTTCTAACTTACCTTGATTTTCAATAGCCGCAGAAATATCAGTCATAGGTTTATCAATTCTATTAACTCCTTTTTCGATCATTCTTGATATTGGGGTGTTAGTATTTTTGCACAAAGTTTTAGCTGCTTCAATATCTTTTGCTTCAACAAAGTTCTGAATGCTTTTAAGAAAACTTTCATCTTCTTTACTTGCTTTTTTTATAGAAGAATAACGTTCAATTAAAATATAAATAGCAACAACAGATAAGATTATTAATGTTCCCATTACCAGATTGCCTCCAATTCCTCCTGAAGTTATTAATTCAAGAATAGATAATGTTTTTTCAGTCGACTTTTCAGTCGATTTTTCAGCAACTTGCAAAGTGTCTTTTATAAGCGTTTCTATTTCTTCCATTTCATTATAATTTATTGTTATTTAACTAATATCATTTATGTTTTATTGTATTAATATGTAAGTCAGGGCTCCTGAAAGATATCCAATAAGAGCTAAAAATGATATTTTTTTTAGGTACCATATAAAATCAATTTTTAGAATTCCCATTATTGCTACTCCAGCAGCTGAACCAATAATTAAAACAGAACCACCAGTACCAGCACAATATGCAAGAAATTCCCAAAATACTCCATCTGTAGCGTATAGTCCAGTTTCAGTAATTGGATACATCCCCATTGCTCCTGCAACAAGTGGGACATTATCAACTATTGAAGAAAGTAATCCAATTATTATATTTATAATATAAGTACCTTCTTTAGTTTGACCATTAAATGTTGTGTCTAAATATTTTGCAACTATGTCTAATTGACCGGCTGATTGCAAAGCTCCAACAGCTAGTAAGATTCCCATGAAGAAGAAAATCGTTGCAGTATCTACTTTTTGTAAAACTCCAATTACAGTAAGTTGTGATTTTTCTGCATAATTTTTATTTCTGTGAATAACTTCAGTTGTTACCCATAGAACACCGAGCGAAAATATTATTCCAACATATGGGGGAAGGTGAGTTATAGTTTTAAATACAGGAACAAATAACAATCCAAGAACTCCTAAAAAGAAAACAAGGTTTCTTTCAAATGTTGTAGTCATATTATTATTTATTTGTGTATCTAACTGTATGTTTTCAGGTCTTTCAATATTTCCTTTAAGTTTAAAACTCAAGTAAATAAGTGGTATAAGCATACAAACTATTGATGGAATAATAATTGCTGGTATTATGCTCGCTGCACTAACTTGGCCACCAATCCATAGCATAATTGTTGTAATATCCCCAATTGGAGACCAGGCACCACCTGCATTTGCGGATAATATAATTATTCCAGCAAAAAGCCAAAGATCTTCTTTGTCCTTAATAAGTTTTGGAAGAAGAGCCGCCATTACAATTGAAGTTGTTAGATTGTCAAGAACAGCAGAGAAAAAGAAAGTAATTATACTTAAGATCCAAATTAGGCGTATTTTGTTATTTGTTGTAATTCTATCAGTAATAATAGAAAAACCTTGATGAGAATCTACTAGTTCTACTATAGTCATTGCTCCTAGCAAGAAAAATAAAATTTCAGCAATATCAATAATATGATGCTGTAATTCATGGTTTATGGTGTGCTGATCAATTCCAGAAAAAGCAAATAGTGCCCAGCTTAAACCTCCAATTATTAAGGCCGATGCAGCTTTATCTATTTTAATTGAATGTTCTAGTGCTATTGCTATATAGCCTAAAACAAATACGATAATCATAAATGTTATAATCATAATTTAATCTATTCTTTTTGTAAATATATTGTTCTAGATGGGAAAGCAAATTCAGATTTATGTTTTTTAACTATTTCTATAATTTTATAGTTTACATCTTCTTTAACATCTATTAGATCTTCCCATCTTGGACTGTCAACAAAATATAACACCATAATATCTAATGAGCTGGCACCAAATTCTTGAAAACGAACTCTACCTTCATTATTGGTTTTTTCATGTTTATGTATCATTTCTTGAATATCCTTTACAATTGCTTTAATTTGATTGGATGATGTTTCATATGTTAAACCAATATTAAATTTTACTCTTCTTACTGATCTTAATCCTAGGTTATCTAACTCTGCATCAATCATTTTTTTATTAGGAACAGTCACCAGACTCTTGTCAAAAGTTCTAATCCTTGTACTTCTAAAACCAACTTTCTCAATCTTTCCCGTAATTGAACCAACTATAACAATATCACCAACAGTAAATGGTTGGTCAAAAAATATAGTAAAAGAACCTAGAAGGTTTTCTAAACTTTCTTTTGATGCCATAGCCAATGCAACACCACCAATTCCAAGTCCTGTCGCTAGTGCAGCAATATTTACATCAAATATTTTTCCCATTATAATGAATCCACCAAAAATGTAAATTAATATTTTGCCAATTTCAATAATAAAAGGGATTAGTTGGTCATCCATTTTGCTTTCTGTTAATTCTGCTTTCTTCATCAGAATAAATCCAGAAAAATCAATTAATCTAATTAGAATTCTGAGTAAAGAGAAAATAAAAACCAAAGAAAATCCTTTACTAATGAGCATCTTGAGTCCTATTTTATTCTCGCTTACTAAGTTCCATTCAGGGGGGTATTGAATATGAGAACTTCCTAAATATATAATTATTAGCATAATAAAAAATCCAATAGGTTGTGTTAATAGTTCATCAAATTTTTTTGTTCCTAAATCAGTATTGCCTCTTTTTATAAGTCTAAAAAGCAAGTTGCTTAAGTAATTTGCAATTAGTTTTTTAAAAATTAATCCTATTAATATTGAACTAATAAACCATGTATAGTCTTGAAGTGAGTTCCCAAGAAATTCTATTGTTAAAAATTCATCCATAATTATTATTTTAGATTAACTGCTTTAAAGCTATTTCAAAAGCAGTTTTAGATATATTTGTTTTGGTATTGTTTTTTTTAAATATGTTTATAAGTGCTTGCTTTATAGTTTCTGATACTGCATTAAATGTAGAAATATCACTTATTTTAGCATCATCTTGCATAAAATAAGAGAATGCTCTAGCCATTCCACAATTCGCAATAAAATCTGGTATGACACTTATTCTTTCATCTGCATTTTTTGAGATAGGTCCAAAAAATATTTCTTTATCTGCAAAAGGAACATTTGCACCTGATGAAATTACTTCTAACCCATTGTTAATCATTTGATCTAACTGATTTTGAGATAATAAACGAGATGCGGCTGCTGGCACAAATATTTCTGCTCCAATATTCCATATTTTTTCGTTTGCATGTTCAAATGATAATATGCTATCTGCTTCCAAGTAGTTAGAAGATCTCCTTTCAAGAAGAGAGGTTATTTCTTCAAAAGAAAAACCATTTTTATTTATTATGCCTCCAGAGATGTCAATAATACCGACAATACTTGCTCCAGCTTGTGCTAAATAATAAGCAGCAGCTCCAGCAACATTCCCCCATCCTTGTATAATAGTTCTTTTTCCTTTTATCTTTCCTCCATAAATGTTGTAGTAATGTAAAATAGCTTCAGCAACTCCATATCCCGTTATTAAATCTCCTACAGTATATTTTTTCTTCGAATTCGGGCATATATTTTTGTTTTTAACTATTAAGGGTACCCCTTTGGCTAATTGATTAATTATTTTTTTTGTTCCTTCTTCATTTTTTTTATGATGGCCTCTCAATACGCCTTCTAAAGGAAATAAAATATCACATTCTTTGCAAATTGGAATGACCTCGGTTACTTCATCAATATTCATGTCTCCCCCAGTTCCGTAATATGTTTTAAGTAGAGGTTTTGCGGCAGCATACCATCTTTTTAAAACTTCCTTTTTTCTAGGGTCTTTTGGATTGAAATTTATTCCTGACTTTCCACCACCAATATGAGGTCCAGAAATAGTAAACTTCACTTCCATTGTTTTAGCAAGAGCTAAAACTTCATCTTTTGTGACTCCTAGTCTCATTCTGGTCCCTCCTGCAGCAGCTCCTCCTCTTAGTGAGTTTATAACTATCCAGCCTTCTGCTTCAGTCTCTGTATCTTTCCATTCAAAAACAATTTCTGGTTTTTTACTTTCAAATTTTTTTAATAAATCCTGCATATTTTTTCTGCTGCTATTTTTGTTGCAAATTTATTAATAAGCTATTAAAGATCGAAAGTTTAAGCTTCTATTTTATTACACAGGATTGTTAATTTCTCCACCACAATTATCCTTTTTGGCTCCAGTTACAGATTGAAGGCAATTAATTTCATTTCTTGTTTTTAAAACACCTAAAAATCCAAATATTAATGATTCTTTAAAATTAACAATTGTTTGGTTTGGAATAATAATCTTTGATTTTGAGTAATATGATATTCTGCTTATTAAATAATAATTAAAAACACCTCCACCAGTCAATAATACTGACTTATCTTTTAGAAATTTTCCAATTTGTATTGCTATATGTTCGCTAAAGGTATGTAATAGATCTTGAGGCTCGTACTTTTCTAAAAGTAATGGCGTTATAAATTCATCAACCCACTCTCTTGCTAAAGATTTAGGTGGTTTTTTCTTGTAAAATTCTAAACTGTTTAATGAATTTAAAAGATCTTTGATGATTTCACCTTTTTTCGCTATTGATCCAGAATTGTCAAATTCAAGAAATAATCGCTTACAAATATTATTCAAGACAATATTAACTGGACATATATCAAAAGCTTTAATAATTCCATTATTTTTTATTGAAATATTAGCAAAACCTCCTAAATTGACACAATATTTGTATTCTCTAAATAGATGTAGGTCACCAATTGGCACTAGTGGTGCTCCTTGTCCATTCAAGGAGATATCTAGATTTCTGAAATTATTTATTGTTTTTATTTTTGTAATATTAGCAATTGTATTACCGTGTCCAATTTGTAGAGTTAGCTTATTTTTGGGTTGATGAAAAATAGTGTGTCCATGTGATGCAATAAAATCAATCTTTTCATTTTTTAAATAATTGTGAATAGTTTTTCCTAAGAATTTTCCATATTCTAAATCAATTCTTGAAATAATTTTTTTGTTTTTTTTATGAAGTTGCGCTAAAGTTTTTCTCCAATATTTAGAATATTTTATGGTTTTTGATTTTTCAATATTAAATTCCCATTTATGTTTTTTGTAAAAGCTACAAATTGCTAAATCAATCCCATCTAAAGAAGTGCCTGACATTACACCAAGTACGCGATATTTTCTATTAATATTCATTGCAATTCAAAGATAGTTTAAAAAGTGTATTTTTGTCTAAAAATTTTTTAAAAAGCAAATAATGAACTTTGAACTTTCAGAAGAGCAAAAGATGATAAGAGGTGCTGCAAGGGATTTTGCAAAAACAGAATTATTACCTGGTGTTATTGAAAGAGATGAAAATCAAACATTTCCAAAGCAACAAATTAAAAAATTAGGAGAACTAGGATTTTTAGGTATGATGGTAGATCCAAAATATGGCGGTTCTGGTATGGATACAATCTCTTATGTTTTAGCTATGGAGGAAATTTCTAAGGTAGATGCTTCTTGTTCAGTTATAATGTCTGTTAATAATTCATTGGTATGTTGGGGATTAGAAACTTTTGGTACTGAAGAACAAAAAGAGAAATATTTGAAAAAACTTGCCTCAGGCGAAATTATTGGTGCATTTTGTTTATCAGAGCCAGAGGCAGGATCTGATGCAACTTCACAGAAAACTACTGCAATTGATAAAGGAGATTATTATTTGTTAAATGGAACAAAGAATTGGATAACAAATGGAAATACTGCAGCGATTTATTTGGTAATTGCCCAAACAGATATAGATAAAGGACATAAAGGGATTAATGCTTTTATTGTCGAAAAGGATATGGAAGGTTTTGTTGTGGGTTTAAAAGAAAATAAACTTGGTATTAGAGGTTCAGATACTCATTCTTTAATGTTTACCGATGTAAAGGTCCCAAAACAAAATAGAATAGGAGAAGATGGTTTTGGTTTTACTTTTGCAATGAAAACTTTGTCTGGTGGTAGAATTGGTATTGCTGCGCAGGCATTAGGAATAGCTTCTGGAGCATATGAGTTAGCTCTGCAATATGCTAAAGAAAGAAAAGCTTTTGGAAAAGAAATTTCAAAGCATCAAGCTATCGCATTTAAATTAGCAGATATGGCTACCGAAATTGATGCAGCAAGATTACTCTGTTTAAAGGCAGCTTGGCTCAAGGATAATGGTATGAATTATGATAGGGCAAGTGCCATAGCAAAAGTTTTTGCTTCTGAAGTTGCTATGAGGACAACTGTTGAAGCTGTGCAAGTACATGGTGGCTATGGCTTTGTAAAAGAATATCACGTTGAGCGTTTAATGCGTGATGCAAAGATTACTCAGATATACGAAGGTACATCTGAGATTCAGAGAATTGTAATATCTCGATCAATTTTAAAATAATGCTCATGAAAAAAATAATAATATTATCATTTTCAATTATATTTGGTGTTATAGTAAATGCACAAATTGATGTTGATAAATCAAAAATTGATCCTGTTTATTTAAAGTTCTTACCTTCAGATGTAAATCCAGAAAATTTACGTCCTTCAGATATTCCGTCTGAGCAAGTTTTAAAACAAATGGGACTCTCAGAATCTGAAATTAATGAGGCAATGGATTATAAATATAGTAGAGGGAAATATGCTAAATCATCATCAGATACAGCAGTTAGTCATTTTAATTTAACAACGTTTTATGAAGCTTTTGGGGATACCTTACGTACTGATACTATTACTTATCCTCAAGCTAAAATTTATGGACAAGATATTTTTAGAAATAATAATTTGTCGTTTTATCAAAAAGCTTTAGATGCAAAAGCTCCAGAAAACTACAAGGTAGGTAGTGGAGATGAGATTTCAATTTCTGTTTGGGGATCTTCTGAATTCTCTGAAACACTTTTAGTAGATGAAAGAGGTTATATTACCCCTTCTAGTTATGGAAGAGTTTATGTAAAAGGATTAACATTTAAAAAGATGCGTTCACTTTTAAAGAGTAAGTTTTCATCTTTTTTGGATATGAGAAATTCTGAAATAGATGTTACACTTGCTTATTCTAGAGTGATCACTGTAAACATTGTTGGAGAGGTTTATAATCCTGGATCCTACTCAATACCAGCAATAAATACAGCATTTAATGCTTTGATAGCAGCAAAAGGACCAAATCAGTTAGGTACAGTAAGGAATATTTATATTAAAAGAGATGGAAAAACAGTTGATTCTTTAGATGTTTATCAGTTTTTATTTAACCCCTCTCGTTCGCAAGATTTATATATGCAAGATGGCGATTATCTATTTGTCCCTCCAGCACATCATATAGTTGAGGTAATTGGAGCGGTTAATCGCCCCTATACATATGAAGCTAAAGCAGGAGAAACAGTTGCTAATATTATTAAATATGCTGGTGGTTTTACTACTAATGCTTTTACAGATGTTGTAACACTAAAAAGAATAGAATATAACTCAATAAAAGTAAATGATGTCTATAAAGATCATGCAAATTCCACTGCTCTGAAAAATGGAGACCATGTTGTAGTAAATACGATATCTAATAAGCTATCAAATGTGGTTTCAGTAGAGGGAAGTATTGGAGTAGCAGGTGAATATGAATTTATACAAGGTGAGAAACTATTTGATTTACTAGAGAGAGCAAAATGTATTGATGAAAAAACTTTTGATAAGGTATATATTATACGTTTGAATGATGATCGAACTAAAACACATATCGCATTAAATTTAGATGCAATTATTAATGATAAAAATCATGAAGATAATATTTTGATACATGAACACGATATTATTCGAGTGCTTTCTATCGATGATTTTGATGATGAGTTTTTTGTTTCGGTATTTGGTGCGGTTAGAAATACGGGTGAATTTAGGTTTGGAGAAGGAATGACTTTACAGGATCTACTTTTGCAGGCAGGTGGATTAACTCAAAAAGCTCAGGCAAGCAGAATAGAGGTGAGTCGAATAATGGATGGTTCTTCAAACAAATTAAATCCAATAAGAGCAATAGTTAAAAATATAAAAATTACTCAAGATTTAATATTGAGTTCAGAAGCACAAGGATTTACATTGAAGCCATTTGATCAAGTTTTTGTTAGAGAGAATCCAGATTATGAAGAACCTATTAATATCGTTGTAACTGGAGAAGTTAAATATCCAGGTACGTATTCATTACTTGCTAAGGATGAAAGAGTTTCTTCAGTAATTAAAAGAGCAGGTGGACTAACTGATTATGCTTATTTGGATGGTGTTAAGATGTTTAGAAAATTCAAAGTTCAGAAACTTAATGATGAAAATTTAAATATTCCAAATATATTATTAGACTCAATTTTAATTAATGCAGAATTGTCAAATATCTATAATAAAGAGTTATTAGAGAGAGAAAGATTAAAAAATAAGCATTTATCCTTTGATAGTTTGGTTTATGATGTTGTATATTTTGATATGCATAAGGCACTTTCTAAAGCGCATTCAAAGCATAATATAACTTTGTTAGAAGGAGATAGTATCGTTGTTCCAAAACATTTAGATCTTGTTCGTGTTGCGGGGGATCTGCACAATATAAATGGTAGTTCAATTAGCGCTCCTTTCTTTGGCAAAAGAGCACATTATTATGTTAGAAATTTTGCAGGAGGATATGCCAAGGACAACAAGAAATCGAAGACTATAGTTGTATATCCTAATGGAGTAACAAAAAAATCATTAAATCTTGGACTCTTTACAATTTCTCCAAAAGTAAAACCTGGAGCAACAATTAAGGTAATTAGTGAACAAAAGGTAAAGAGAAGGAAAAAAGAGGAGATTGATTATAATTTACATATTCAAACTGTTATTACTCAGATAACTGCTGTAATGTCTCTATGGTTATTAATAGATAGAGTAAATAACTCCTTTTAATGAGTAACTATAATGATGAAATAGAACTTAAAAATATTCTGAATCTTTTTTCAGATTACAGATATTTTTTATTTAAAAAGAAGTTTTACATAATTATTTTCTCAGCCATATTTTCCTTATTTGGATTATTATATGTTTTTATTTCAGATTCAGAATATCATGCTGATCTCACTTTTATTGTTGAGAAGGATGCTGGTGCAATTTCTTTAGGTAGCATGTCAGGAATAGCTAGTCAGTTTGGTTTTGATTTTGGAGGTAATGAAGGCAGTACATTTAGCCAAAGTAATATTTTAGAGTTATTAAAATCAAGACGTGTTATTGTTAGTACATTGATGCAGAGCGCTAAAATTAATGGAAAGGAAGATTTACTCATAGAACATTATTTAGAGCTAAACAAAATCAAAGAAGATTGGGCAATGGATGATGATTTTTTTGGGGTGTCTTTTCATGATAATTCTAGTTATATACATGACAGTATTAGTGGTGTTATTTGGAATAATATTATTGAAAATGATTTAATTATTGAGATGCAGTCTGTTGATGCTAATATTGTATCATTATCATGTATTTCATTAGATCAAGAGTTTGCTAAGCAATTCGTTGAGAATTTGATTAATCAGATGAGTATCATGTATATTGAGCATCAAACAGCACACGCAAATCATACTTTAGATTTTTTACAAGACAGAGCAGATTCTGTATTTTCAGAGCTTGAAGTTGCAGAACAAGAGTTTGCAAGAGTAAAAGACATAAATCAGAGAATTATTAAAGCAACTGGTCGATTAAAAGAATTACAGTTAATGAGAAAAGTGGAAGTGCTTAATGCTATGTACTTAGAGATTGTGAAGAATCGAGAGATTTCTAAATTAACATTATTAAATAAAATCCCAATGATTAATATTATAGATGCACCGATACTACCGTTAAAAGATCATAAGATTTCAAAAAAATCAGGAACAATAATTGGATTTTTGATAGGACTTTTTCTATCATTATGTTATTTTATCTTTGCCAAGATGTTTACAGATGCTCTCAAAAAATGATAATTTTTTTAAAGATAATCAGTTAACTTTTCTAAACCAATTCCTCTAGAACCTTTTAGTAATATTGTTTTGTTTTTTATTGGATTAAATTTTATGAAATGCTTAATAGTAGATATGTCTTTAAACGCTATATTACTTATCTTGCTAAATTCTTTGCCAACAAATAAAGTTTCTAATTTGAGTTTTTTACAATATGTGATAATCTTATTATGCTCTTCATTTGAAAATTTTCCCATTTCAAGCATATCTCCTAAAATACAAAGTTTTTCTTTATAATTTTGCTTTGCAAAAGAATCTAACATGGCTTTCATACTAGATGGGTTCGCATTATATGCGTCCATAATAATCATGTTATTTTTTGTTTTTTTTATCTCTGACCTATTATTTTTAGGAATGTATGATTCAATTGCATGTTGAATATTGTCTTTTGAGATATTAAAATGATTGCCAATACATATTGCTAAAGATAGGTTGTAAAATTGATAGTTTCCAATTAATTTACTTTTAATAATTATATTATTCCATTTAATATTAAGAAAGGGTGTATTATTACATGTTGATGTATTTAAATCACTATTTATTCCATAAGAAATTTGTTTGATATTTTTTGATAGATCAATTAATAAATTATCATCATGATTTACAAACAAAGTTCCATTATTTCTGTTGATAAATTTAAATAGTTCATTCTTTGTCTCAATGACTCCTTCAATACTTTTAAAACCTTCAAGATGTGCTGAACCTATATTTGTAATTACTCCATATGTTGGTTTTGATATGTCACAAAGAAAATCAATTTCTTTTTTGTGATTTGCACCCATCTCAATAATTGCAATTTCATGATTATCAGTGATTTCTAGGATACTTAAAGGTACTCCAATATGATTATTTAGATTCCCTTTAGTAGCATAACAATTTAGTTGGGTTTTTAATACTGAATGAATTAGTTCTTTTGATGTGGTTTTACCATTTGTACCAGTAATTCCTATAATAGGTATTAACAATTTTTTTCTGTGATATTTTGCTAAATCTTGCAGTGTTTTTAAAACATTTTCTACTATAATTATTTTTTTATTTGTGGTGTTTTGTTTTTGATCTATAATAGCAAAACTACAGCCATTATTTATTGCCTGTTCTGCAAACATATTCCCATTAAAGTTTTGTCCTTTTAATCCAAAAAAGATGCTACCTTTTTTAATATTTCTTGTGTCAGTACAAATTTGAGGGTTAGCCTTATATATTTTATAGATTTCTTTAATTTCCATAAGTGCAAATAAAATAAAACCCCATGATTAGTGGGGTTTTATTTATATTATTTTTTGATGATTATTGTCTTTTTTTGTTATAATCAGCACCTATTCTTTGATTCTCTTTAGCTCGACTTGTTGGAGCTCCTATTCTATCCATTGCACATCTGAAACCAATTGCATCTGTTGATTGATCCTGATCTAGGAATCTTCTCGTGCCAGGATTCAGCCAATATGCTCGGTCTTTCCATGATCCCCCCTTATACACCCTTGTTCTATCTGTTATTAGCGACGATTGACCATAGACATACATTTCATTACTATTTCCTTCAGGAGCACCATCTTTATACATGTTGGCGCTTTTATTCCATTTATCAATTTTTATTTTTGCTTTGTCAGCTGTGTCAGATTCATTAAGATAATCATTCCAGATGATTCCCATTTGAGATTCAATATCACCATTTAGATAGTTAATGTTATCAGCTTTTTTATAATTTCTTCTATATGCATTCCCTTGCACATTAACATCAACTTGAATTGCATTACCTAGGTCATCAAATACAATCATACCATCTTCATCAAGAGAATCAGTTTGGAATACGTTTCCTCTGAAACTTCTATGATCTGCAGTTGTCGTTTGCTCTATAATAGGTCTATAAACATCCATCACCCATTCTGACACATTTCCAGCCATATTATATAGTCCATAATCATTCGGCCAATATGATTTTACAGGGGCAGTAATATCTGCATTGTCATTTAAACTTCCTGCAACTCCCATGTTGTCTCCTCTTCCTCTTTTAAAGTTAGCCATAATTTCCCCTTGATTTTTAGAACTTGCGTTTCTTAGTGATGATCCATTCCATGGATATATTTTTCTGTCACTAATATTTTCTTCTTTTGAGTTGCCAACATATCCTAATGCAGCATATTCCCATTCTGCTTCAGTAGGAAGTCTGTAATTTGGCAATAACAAACCATCTTCCATACGTACTAGCCTTGTTTCTTCTCCACTTCCATAATTCTCATTTGTAAGATTTTTTGGATTTCTTTTTACAACACCTTCATATTGACCTGATAAGTAACCTTTAGTTGTAAATACGTTTCCAGCTGATTGCTCCATGTCTTCTTCTAGAATTCTATTGTCTATAAGAATTCTTTCGTTTACTCTGTTACTTCTCCATTCACAATAATCAGTTGCCTGTTGCCAGCTAACACCAACAACAGGGTAATTTCTGTAAGCGGGGTGTCTTAGATATCCATTTACAAAAGGTTCGTTATATCCTAATTTATCTCTCCAGACCAAAGTATCTGGAAGCGCTTTTGTATATACTTCAGGATAATCTAAACCATAAATTCTTTTAAGCCAGAAAAGGTATTCGAGATAATCTACGTTTGAAACTTCAGTCTCATCTAAATAAAATGATGAAACTGTTTGTTTTCTTGGAATATTATCCCATTCATACATTATATCCTGTTCTACTCTACCCATAGTAAAAGTACCTCCTTCTATAAACAATAAGCCCGGTCCAGTTGCTTGTTCTTTGTATTTTGAATTTGTTTCAAAGCCTCCATTTTTAGAATTGTTATAATCCCAACCTGTAGTTGATGAACTTTTAGCGTTTGAAGGTTTTGAACTTGAGCTCGAAGTTGAATTAGAGCATGATCCCATAATAAAAAGGGAGCTTATTACTAAAATTAATTTTGTTTTTTTCATTTTTTTTTATTGAAAATATTAATCGATATATTTATTATTAATTAAAATTGTGGACAACTAATTGTGTTAAATGATTTTGACTTTGATCGGCACGGCATAAACAAAGTAAACGATAATTCATGTGCTCCTAGAGTATTACTGTTTTTCAAATTACTTACAGTAATATCGTAGCTGTATCCAAATTTAAATGCTTCTTGAATTAGTCCTACCATTAGAATAAATGAGTCAAAATTCTTTGCACTGTTTCTTGCCCATAAGCCTCCAGCTATGGGGCCTCTTTTTGCATAAATACCATAATTAAACTGTTGAAAGTCTTGCTGTTGCTGAAAAAGAAAATTAGGTGAAATAGTAGTAACTGCATTTCTGTATTTATTAATAGCAAAGTTACCTCCTATATGCACAGTGATTTTTGTTGGTAATTCACTTTCGCTAATAAAGCCTTGGTTAGGCTGAGTTAAATGATGCGCTGCAAAGCCAAAAAAGAAATTTTCAGAATATCCTAGTAATCCAGCAGAAAAATCAGGAAAACTAATGGAACTTGCGTTATTATTTATGTCCTCAGCAGTTGGATAAATAAAACCTAATTGAGGATCAATCATATCTCCAAAAGTTAAATTAGACCAGTCCAATTGTATCATTCTAAAAGAAGCTTCAAAACCTGCCTTCATTGAAAAAGTGTTATTTACGCGTAGTCTGTAAGAATATAGCAGTGAAGCATGAGAAGTATTTAAATTACCAGCTCCAGCTCTATCTTGAGCAACAGCAATCCCTAATCCTCCCCCAATCGATTCAATGTGTTGATCCCATGAAACAGACGTTGTTACATATGTTCTTCCTATTCCTGGCCATTGATCTCTATAATTTAAATTTACCCTTGGACAAACATTTGTTCCTGCAAATGCAGGATTTAAATATAAAGGATTTGCATAAAACTGACTAAAAGCAGGATCCTGTGCAGAAGCCATATTAGTTGTAAATATGAATGCAATACTTGCAATTAAAATTTTTGACGAACTGTTCAACATAAAATTAATTTCTTATTTTGAATTTCACAAAAATAAACAAATTATTTAACATTGTATTCTAGTATACAAAAATTGTACACTATTTTATAATATTTTTGCGTTATTGCTTTATAATGAAAAAGGAAGAGTAAATTTGCCATCATGAAACGTAGCATATTATTTTGTTTATTTCACATGTTTTTTTTGTTTGATTTATCAGCTCAAGAAAATTCAGTACTTAGTACTGGTGATTGGTACAAGATTACTACAAATAAGGATGGCATATATAAGTTAGATTATTCTGACTTAAATTCTCTTGGTGTAAATACTTCTATGTTGCAAACTTCATCTATAAAAATATATGGAAATGGAGGAGGAATGCTACCGAAACTGAATTCAGATTTTAGATATTCAGATTTAACAGAAAATGCAATAAAAGTTTATGATATAAATCAAAATGGCATTTTTGAAAATGGAGATTATATTTTGTTTTACGGTACTTCTCCTAATGTTTGGAATTTAATTGAAGAAACTAATTTGTTTGAATATGAAATTCATCTTTTTGATGATGAAGTGAGCTATTTCCTTACAATTGACAATCAATCTGTTGGTAAAAGAGTTATAGAAAAAGATGTTTATCAGAATCCTTCAAGACAAATAACTAGTTTTAATTCGTTTTTAAATCATGAGTTAGATTTGGAAAACTTGATTCAATCAGGTAATAAGTGGTTTGGAGAAAGATTCTCTTATGATAGAAAACAATCTTTTGTATTTTCTTTTCCCGATTTAATACAGTCTAGTAATGTTGATATTAAAGTAGCAGTCGTAGCAAGATCTTTTGATCCATCATTTTTTAAGATCGATATCAACTCATCTTTTTTAGCTAATCTTAATGTTCCCGTAACTTCTTCAGCTTATGCTCAAGAATATGCTAAGGAGGCATATATCACAACTCAATATACAGCAAATTCTTCTGTTTTAAATTTAGATTTAGAGTATTTTTCATCAGATGTTGGGGCAGAAGCTTGGCTTAACTATATTCAGATTAATACAAGAAGAAAGTTAAGTGTAAGTGATGATTATTTAATATTTAGAGATATTGAGAGTTTAGGTAATGAGATTGGAGAGTACAAGATTGAGAATGCATTAAACTATCAGGTTTGGGATGTTACAACACCTACTAATGTAACTAAATTAAAAACAGCATCAAGTGGAAATTCATTATCATTTAATGATTCTTTAAATATTTTGCGTGAGTACATTGTATTTAATACCTCTTCTTATCTTACGCCTCTTTTAAAGGGCACTGTTTCAAATCAAAATATTCGAAGTACTCCATCTAACACTGAATTTATTATTGTTTGTCATCCTGATTTTTTATCAGCCGCTAGTCGTTTAGCTGATTTTCATCTAGAAAAAGATAATATTATTACATCTGTAGTAACTATAGATAAAATATATAATGAGTTTTCATCTGGAATACAAGATGTAACATCAATACGTGATTTTGTAAAGTATCAGTATGATAAAGAGAATTCTAATTTAAAGTACTTATTACTATTTGGAGATGGTTCTTATGACCCAAAAAATAGAGTTTCAGATAATACAAATTACATACCTACTTATCAATCTGATAATTCCACACATCCAACATTTTCTTATGTTACAGATGATTATTTTGGGCTTTTAGGTGATAGCGAGGGGTTATTTAATAATGATTTGGTTGATATTGGAATTGGTCGGTTCCCTGTTTCTTCATTAGAAGAGGCGAATGTTTTAGTTGATAAGGTTGAACAATATTATAAGATTTCATCATATGGAAGTTGGAGAAATGATATTGCATTTATAGCTGACGATGGTGATGCAAGTGATGGTAATACACATATGTGGCAAGCTGATAGTTTAGCAAATCATATTGCGGATAATTATCAGCAGATAAATATTAAAAAAATCTATTTAGATAATTACACTCAAGAAGCTACTCCTGCAGGACAAAGAAGCCCAGATACTCAAAGTGCTATAAATAACAAAATAAAGAAAGGAGCCTTGCTAGTTAATTATACTGGTCATGGAGGTCCTTTAGGATGGACTCAGGAGAGAATCTTAGAACTTAATCAGATTAATGATTGGACCAACTTAGATAAGTTGCCACTATTTATGACAGCGACATGTAAATTTTCTCAGTTTGATAACCCTGCGCAGAAATCAGCTGGTGAGTATTTATTATTAAATCCTTTGGGAGGAGCAATAGCCTTATTAACTACATCTCGTGTAGTTTATTCAGCTCCAAATTATAATTTAAATACTAAGTTTATCGAAACAATTTTTGAAAAGAAAGATGGAGAGCACTTAAGGCTAGGTGATGTTTTTAAAACTACAAAGGTTTTAAGTGGAACATCTGCAAATAATAGAAATTTTACACTTTTAGGAAATCCTGCACTACGCTTGGGATATCCTAATTTTGAAATTAAGACCACTTCAATTGATGACACTTTAAAGGCGTTAGGAGAGGTTAAAATTGAAGGTCAAATAGAGGACAATGGCTTAATATTGTCTAATTTTAATGGTACAATTTATTCTACAGTATTTGATAAGGAAGTAGTAAAAAATACTTTAGGACAAGAAAGTTGTACTCCTATGCCATATAGAGATCAAAATAACATATTGTATAAAGGAGCCGCATCCGTAATTGATGGAAAGTTTTCTTTTTCCTTTATAGTACCTAAAGACATAGCTTATAATTATGGAGCAGGTAAAATATCATATTATGCAGTAAATGATAATGAACAAAATCCAATTGACGCTTCTGGTGTAGATGAGGATTGTATTATTGGTGGTATAGCAGATGATATAAATTATGATTATGATGAGGCAGAGTTATCACTTTTTATTAATGACACTTTATTTATTGACGGGGGTATTACAGATGAAAATCCAATTCTTTTGGCACATATTTTTGATTTGAGTGGAATAAATACAGTGGGAAATGGTATTGGTCATGATATTACTGCTGTTTTAGATGGTAATACTTCTAATCCCTATATTCTTAATGATTTTTATGAGACAAATAAAGATGATTATACTAGAGGAGTGATTAGGTTTCCCTTGTATAATTTAGCCAAGGGAGAACATACCATAACTTTAAAAGTATGGGATGTTTTTAATAATTCATCAGAGTCAACAATTAATTTTGTTGTAACTGACCCAAATGAGTTGACTATTGCAGACTTTACTAGCTATCCAAATCCTTTTTTATTTTCTACTAATATTTATTTTCAACATAACAAAGTTGATCAAGAAATTGATTATGTTTTTGACATTTATTCTGTTTCAGGATTATTAATAAAAAGAATTGAGAGAAATTCTTTTTATAGTCAGGGATATAGAATTGGACCAATTGTTTGGGATGGAAAGGATGATTATGGTAGTAAGGTTAGTGCAGGTATATATATTGCTAACTTAAGAATAACCACAGAGGATGGTGATTTTTCATCAAAATCTATAAGAATTATACTATTACCTGAATAATTACGTTTGGTCACATAACAAAACAAGTATATTTGCATAATAGATAAATTGTATGAAAAAAATAATTGGAATTTTAAGTGTTTTAAGTATAGTATTGAATTCATCTATTGTAAATGCTCAAATCGGTACTGATGAATTATCAGGAGCAGATAAGCTTAATACTATTACTACTGCAGTTCCTTTTTTATTAATTGCACCTGACTCTAGAGCAGGCGGTATGGGAGACGTTGGTGTAGCTACGAGTCCTGATGTGAATTCTATACATTGGAACCCTGCAAAATTAGCATTTGTCTCGCAAGACCTGGGAGCTTCAATATCTTATGTGCCATGGCTCAGAGCATTAGTGCCAGATATTAATTTATCATATATTACTGGTTTTAAAAAGATAGATGATAATCAAACTGTAGGAATAGAGTTGCGTTATTTTTCCTTAGGAGATATTACTTTTACTGATATAGTTGGTAATGTGTTAGGACAGTATAAACCTCATGAGCTAGCTTTAGGAGGTTCTTACGCTAGAAAATTATCAGATCAGTTTTCATTAGCCATCTCAGGAAGATATATTTATTCTAATCTTACCGATGGTCAGTTTGTTGAAGGATTTGAAACAAGTCCTGGTCAATCGATTGCTACAGACTTGGCAGGTTTTTATACAAATCCCTTAAGAATAGTAGGACAGGATGTTGATTTAGCTGTTGGTCTCAATATATCAAATATTGGAGGTAAGATTTCATATACTGAAACATCAGTTGCAGATTTTATTCCAATAAATATGAGGTTTGGCACCTCATTAGGTACTGATATTGATGATTATAATAATATTTCTTTAGCTGTAGATATTAATAAGTTACTAGTTCCTACTCCGCCAGTGTATAAATCAGGCACTAGCGGAGCTAGACCTGAAGATATTGTTACAGGTATGGATCCTAATGTAGGCGTGGTAACTGGTATATTTCAATCCTTCTGGGATGCTCCTGGAGGATTTAAAGAGGAAATGAGAGAGATTAACTATTCAGTTGGTTCAGAGTACTGGTATAACGATCAGTTTGCTATTAGAACAGGTTATTTTTTTGAACACGATACTAAGGGTGGTAGGAAATTTTTCACATTTGGTTCAGGAGTAAAGTATAGTGCATTTATACTTGATTTTTCATATCTTATTAATGCTACTACTGATGCTGGAGCAACTAATCCGTTGGCAAATACAATGCGTTTTACTATGACTTGGAATTTTGGTGCAATGGGTGAAATGAATTAAATAATGAAAATTAGAGTAGGTTTTGGTTTCGATGTACATCAGCTTAAGAAAGGAGCAGATTTTTGGCTTGGAGGTATTATTATTCCCCATGACAAAGGAGCAGTTGGTTATTCTGATGCCGATGTTTTAATACATGCTATTTGTGATGCTTTATTAGGTGCTGCTAATTTAGGAGATATAGGATATCATTTTCCGGATACTAATCCAAGATACAAAGATGTAGATAGCAAGATACTTCTTTCTAAAGTCATGAACATGATTAGAGAAAAAGGTTATGAATTAGGAAATATTGACTCTACAATTTGTTTACAGAAACCAAAAGTAGGAATTTATATTCCTAAGATGAAGAAATCATTGGCTTGTTGCATGAGTGTTCCTCAAGATTTAATTTCAATAAAAGCAACTACTACTGAAAAAATTGGATTTGTTGGTAGAGAAGAAGGAGTTTCGGCTTATTGTACTGTACTTATAAATAATATTTAAAAAGCTTTTTTTCACATATTGCTAAATAATATTAATGTGGTTGTGTTTAAAAGCCTAGCTTTTTATTTATTTTGTCATCTCTTAAATAGATATTCATTTTAGCTTTAGCACAGATAAGACCTTCTTTATTGATTGCATCTACAGTGTGAATAATTTCAAATTTCCCTTTTTGATTTAAGTTTTTTTCTACTATCTGAATATTTTCTTTTGTAATTTTAAAATGCAATTTTAAAGAGCTTGTAGCGGGTTTTAGGTATTCAATATTTGCGGATTTTAACCAAATAACGAGTTTCCTATTTTTTTTTGAGAATATATGATAATACATTGTTGGCAAATAAGGATCAAATGCTGAAAAAATACTACCTCCAAATATAGTTTTATGAAAATTTATATTGAATAATGTTTTTTTAAGAACGACTTTCATTTCAGTAAAGTCATCAGAAATTTCTTTTAAAACTATTCTGTTAAATAGTAGAGGAGGAAATAGATTTAAAATAATTTTTAATAGCAGCTTACGGGTTTGCATATTTACAAAAATAAAAAACCCTACTCAAAAAATGAATAGGGAATAAGACTTTGATATTGATTATCTTAATGTTTTGCTAAATAATTAGCAACAGATTCATGAGATTCTTTCATAGATTCTTTACCTTTTTCCCAATTAGCAGGACATACTTCACCATACTCTTCGTGATGATGAAGTGCGTCAATCATTCTGATAGCCTCATCAACATTTCTTCCTAATGGTAAATGGTTTACTAATTGATGTTGAACAATACCTTTTTTATCAATTATAAATAATGCTCTAAATGCAATCATTGGTCCTGTTGCTGATAGTTGATCATTATTATCCACCTCATAATCTCCAAATAAAACATCGTAATTCATACTGATTGTTTTGTCAATATCAGCAAGTATAGGATAGTTTACCCCTTTAATTCCTCCATCTTCTTTGGGCATTTGCAGCCATCCCCAATGTGACTGCTCGCTGTCAGTAGAACATGCAATAACTTCAACGTTCCTAGATTTAAACTCATTTAACTTTTCTTGAAAAGCAAATAGTTCAGTTGGGCATACAAAAGTGAAATCTTTAGGATAAAAGAATAATAATACGGTCTTTTTTCCAATAAACTGTTCTAAATTGTAATCTTCTACTATTTTCCCTCCGTCTATAACTGCTTTTGTAGAGAACAAAGGCGCTTTTTTTCCTACTAATACTGACATGTTGTATTTTTTTGATTATTATTTAACAAAATTACAACAAAAAATGAATAAATTTATACTTGAGATAGAATAAAATTTACTCTTTCTTTAATTGGATGTTTTGGAACTTTGATTAAGATGTAATTTTGTTTTCTGTATGTTTCTAAAATGGCGTTTTCAATATTAATTGCCTGATTTATACATTCAACCCTTTCATTATCATTTACATAAATTTCCTGCCAAAAAGGCGTAAAAAAAACTTTTTTGTTAAAATGACATTTGTTAATGTTTTTAATAATCTCTTCAGTAATTTCTAGATTGTTTAATTTTAAATAAGCCACTGAATCTATAGCACTTCTATCAAAAAAAGAAATACAATCTTTTGGTGTTGCCAGGTATTGTTCAACACGTAGATTCAAAATTTTATTTTCAAAAGCAATTTGATTTTTCCAAGGTAAAATCTCTCCCCCAGTAATTATTTGCTCAGCAATAACCTCTCTAGAATTCTCTTTTATGCAGTTATACCCTCTATTTATTAGTTCATTAATAATGGATGTTTTTCCTGTTCCAGGAGCGCCAGTTATTATGTATTTTTGATTCATTTAAAAAATAGATGATATATTTTAGAGAATTCATTTTTGACAAACAAGTATTAATCTTTCAGATTTTAAAGCATTAAAATGTTCTAAATTATAACTTCCAAATATATCAATAATGTTTAGTCCTGCATTAGTAATAAGGTTAGAAAAATCTGTTAAAGTTAATATTTTTACTTTTTCTTGGAATTGATAGCTTTTTTTATTGTCTGAGAAAGAAATGTCTTTTAAAATAAAGTTGTTAATAATGTCTTTTCTAATATTAAAAGTAATATTGTCTACTTTTTTTCTTTCAAAACTAACAAGTTTTGCTATTACTTTTTTGACATTCATAAAATCAATAATTAGTATTCCTTCTTTTTTTAAATTCGACGCCATTGCATTTACAGCTTTTTGTTCATCTTCTGTTTTTTCAAAATAGCCAATAGATGTAAATAGATTGGTAGCTATGTCAAAGAAATTTTTTTTAAAGATTTGACGCATATCATGAATATAAAAATTCAAAGTGGAATTTTCTTCTTTTTTAGCAATTTCTATGCTGTTACTCGATAAATCAATGCCAGTAACATGCATGCCTTTTTGATGAAAATATTTCGAATGCCTACCTTTACCACATGCAATATCTAGAACTTTACTTTTCTTGGCTATTTGCAGATAAGAAATAAGATTATCAATAAAGATTTGAGCTTCTTTTTCATTTCTATCTTTATAAAGTATGTGGTAGTATGGTGAATTAAACCAATGTTCAAACCAATTCATATTTATTTGATTTTTTTTAAAAGACATACAGTTTTTTGAAATAGTCATTTGTCATTTCTTTGTCTTATTGTTTCATAAATAATGATTCCAGTTGCAACAGATACATTTAAAGAGGCAATGTTACCAATAATAGGAATCTTAACTTTTGAGTTACTTATTTTTAGTAATTCTGAAGAGATACCATCTTCTTCTGAACCCATTATAATTGCGGTTGGAACTGTATAGTCCTCTTCATATATGGAGTTATTTGTTTTTTCAGTACATGAAATTAATTTTATACCACTATCTTTCATAAATTGCAAAGCCATTTTTAAATTCCAAGTCCGGCAAATTCTTATTTTAAGAAGTCCTCCAGCTGAGGTCTTGATAGCATCTGCATTAATAGCAGCAGCATTTTGCTCAGGAATTATGATGGCATCGACACCTGCACATTCAGCTGATCTAGCAATGGCTCCAAAATTTCTGACATCAGTAATTCTATCTAACACTAATAAAAGTGGATTTTTTCCTTCTTCATAGAGGCTAGGAATTACATCTTCAATATTATGTAAATCAATAGGAGAAATGAATGCAAATACTCCTTGATGTTTCTTTTTTGTAAGACGATTAATTTTTTCTATAGGCACGTGCTTGTAGTTAATTCTTTTGATGCGGACCAACTTCCATAGTTCAGAAAATAAATCGTTGTGAAGACCTTTTTGAATAAAAAGTTTATCAATAGTTTTTCCTTGCTTAATTGCTTCAATAATAGGACGTATTCCAAAGATATGATTATCTCTTTTATGCATCAAGTTGTGGTTTTTCAATTATATCTTCTTTAAATTCTAAAGATGATGTTCCTCCTGAAATTTTGGTTATGTCTTTATCAATCTTATTAAATTCTTTTGATGATTTATTAAAATGATTAACTACTGTTCCTATTGTTTTTCCTAAACTATTATGAATGTCTTTGTAAGTGTTTAGATGATTACTTAGTCTATCAATATTTTTCATAATTTCATCAATTGATCTTTCTATCTTCATGTTATGTAATGCTTTGACCGTAATTTGTAACATTGGAAATAAGCTCATTGGAGATACAATCATCACTTTTTTAGTATATGCAAAAGAAACTAAATCTTTAGAGTTTATTTTAAGAGTCCCTACTCTACTGTTTAATAAATCTTGATATAGTCCATCTGCTGGAATGAACATATAAGCATAATCAGTAGTTTTTTCAGAAGTACGAATATATTTTGAGGTTTCTTCAATTCTTTTTTTGATATCGTCTTTGAATGTCTTCTCTAAGATTTCAATTTCGTTCTTATCTTCACTCTCAATCATTCGATTATAATTGTCTAAAGAAAATTTAGCATCAATTGGTATAACAAAATTACCAACTTTAACAATAGCGTCAACAGTCTCTCCATTATTGAAATGATATTGCATCTGAAAAAGTTCAGGAGGTAGTACATTTGCTAAAAGGTTCTCTAACTGTATCTCCCCTAATATTCCTCTTTGTTTTTGGTTGCTTAATATCTTTTCAAGTGTTTTCATTTGGTTTGCAAAACCAAGAACTTGTTCATTTGTCCCTTTTATTTTTTCAAGCTCTATAGTAACTTCTTGTATAACTTTGTTTGATGATGCAAATTGTTTTTGCATATCTGCTTTTGAACTTATTTGAAAATTATTTATGCCTTTATTAATGTTTAATAACTTTTCTTCTATTTCTTTTCTTCCTTTTTCTGAATTATTTGAAATTTCTTTTCTAATTTCCTGAATTTCTTTTCTAAGATTCTCATTTAGGTTTAGTAATAATTCGTTTGATTTTTTATCATCTTTTTGGTGTTTTTTAAAGTAAAAAAATGCAAAAGCTATAACTATTAATACTAAAATAAGATTCTCCATAGATAGATGTTTTTTAAAATTATAAAATGAGTACCAAAGTACCAACTTCTACTGTTTTGTACAAGTCAATAACATCTTTATTTTTCATTCTTATACAGCCATGCGAGGCCGGCGAACCTAATCTGCCCTCTTCAGATGTTCCGTGAATATAAATGTAGCGTTTATAAGAGTCAATTTGGTTACCTTTATTTTTTCCTTTTTCTAAGCCTGAAAGCCATAGGATTCTGCTGGTTATATCATCTGTTTTACTTTGTGTTTTATCATTAAATATTTTTGCAATTTCTCCATAAAATACTCTTCCAATCATCTTACCATTTGTAGGTGTGTTTTCACCATGTTTTTCTTCTATTTTATGTAGTCCTAAAGGTGTTTTATTACTGTTTTCTTTACTGCCTGTACCATATTTTGAAGATGAGATTATGAATGTGTTAATAATTTTGTTGTTTTTTATATGATATAATTTTTGCTTTTCAATTGATACAAAAATTAGTTCATCAAAGTCTGAAGCAATATAATCTCTGGCTATTTCAATGATATTTTCTTGCGGGTTTTTACCGTTGTTAAAATTGAAAAATAAGATTAAAATAATGTTGGTGAATTTGAGCATAAATTCCAATTTATCGGTTTTTGTTTGTTTTTAATAAGTATATTATTTGTTTTCGAAAAATGTTTGCATCCCAAAAATCCTTTATGTGCAGAAAAAGGTGATGGGTGTGTAGTTTTTAAAATGTAATGTTTTTTACTATTGATTAATTCTGATTTCTTTTGAGCAAGCCTCCCCCAAAGTAGAAAAATTAATCCTTTTTTTTCTGCTGAAAGTTTTGATATTACCATACTAGTAAAATTTTCCCAGCCAATATTTTTATGTGATCCAGCTTCTTTTTCTCTAACAGTCAATATTACATTAAGTAGCAGAACCCCTTGATGTGCCCATTTTTCTAAATTCCCGTTGTCTGTAGTTGTAGACTTAACATCTGATTTCAATTCTTTAAGTATGTTTTTCAATGATGGCGGGATCAATGTGTTGTTTACAGAAAAAGATAACCCATGAGCCTGTCCTATTCTATGATAGGGATCTTGTCCAATAATAATTACTTTCGTTTTAGAAAATGAGGATATTTTAAAAGCGTTAAAAATATTTTCTGGTGAAGGAAAAACGTTATATTTTTTTCTTTCATTATCAATAAATTGCATTAATTTTTTAAAAGATTTTTTTTTGAATTCATTTTTTAAAATAATATCCCAGTCATTATCTATTTTTGGAGTCTTGTATTTCATTTAATTACACAAAGATATAAAGTGATTTGTAAATTTTTTTAATCACATCTAAAATTGTGTATTTTTGCACCAAATCAATTTATTATGAAAGCAATCATATTATTTGGATGTGCAGTTTTTTTGTTAGCAATTTTATCTTCATGTGGAGTTTATAAAGAACCTTGTGAAGGAGTAGGAAAAATTGGTGTTGTTAATTTAACTTCATAAAGTTATTCTTTTTGCAATCTATTGAAAAAATACGTAAACCTAAATGGCTAAAAGTAAAATTGCCTACGGGTAGCTCTTACAAAAAAGTAAGAAATATTACTCAGTCAAATAATTTGCATACAATTTGTGAAAGTGGAAATTGTCCAAATATGGGGGAGTGCTGGGGAGCTGGTACTGCAACATTTATGATCTTAGGTAATATTTGTACTAGATCATGTGGTTTTTGTAATGTTAAGACTGGTCGTCCATTACCTGTTGATTTGTTGGAGCCAAAAAAGGTAGCTAGATCTATAAAACTAATGCAAGTAAAACATGCGGTTATTACTTCAGTAGATAGAGATGATTTAAAGGATGGAGGTTCGAGTATTTGGGTGGAAACTGTCAATGAGATAAGAAAATTAAACCCTGATACGACTATGGAAACTTTAATACCTGATTTTAAAGGAAGAATTAAAGATATTCAACCAATTATTAATGTAGCACCTGAAGTTGTCTCACACAATATGGAAACCGTAAGAAGGCTTACTAAGAAAGTAAGAATTCAAGCTAAATATGATAGAAGTCTTGATACTTTGAGGTATTTGAATGAGGGAGGTATTAAAACTAAATCAGGCATAATGCTAGGTTTAGGAGAAACAGAAGAGGAGATTTTAGAAACAATGAGAGACTTACGTGAAGTTGGTGTTTCTATACTTACTATTGGACAATATTTGCAGCCGTCAAAAAAACATTTGCCTGTAGTTGAATTTATCACGCCAGAAAAATTTGATAAATATAAAAAGATTGGACATTCTTTTGGTTTTCAACATGTTGAAAGTAGTCCTCTAGTAAGGTCCTCTTATCATGCCGAAAGGCATATTAGCTGATAAAATATAGATTTCATTATTTTATTGTTTTATTGAGGATAAAAGTTATATTTGTAAATTATAAATCACTATATTAAATAGATTATGAGAAATAATGTTTTACTTTTAATTTTTGGGGCAATATTATTAACTAATTACGGTTTTGCTCAAAAATGTGGGACTTATGAAGGTTCTTTAGAAGATGATATTAAGAAATATCCTGATTTTTATCAAAGTCTTGAAAGTAAGAATATTGAACTTAATTTAAAACATGAAGAAGCTTTGGGTAAGATGACAAGGGGTAAATCAATTAGTGGAAAGAAAATTATTCCTGTTGTTGTTCATGTTATTTATGATGATATTGGAGATAATCTATCCATTGAAGAAATTCAAAATGGACTTGATGCACTTAATAGAAATATTAATGGACAAGATGATAATTTTCTAGATTTTTTACCAAGTGGGGCACCTGTTACTCCTGATGTTTTTGCTGCTGTAAGAGGAGATTTGAATGTTGAGTTTCGTTTAGCAAAAAAAGATCCACTAGGAAATTCAACAACAGGGATAGTAAGAGTTAAATCTGATTTAGCATATCTTACTGTTACAGAGAGTCTTTCAAGAAATCGTGTCAAAGCATTAAGTTATTGGAATTCATATCAATATTTAAATATTTGGGCCGTAAGATCAATGCCAGCTAATTCTGTCACTGGTGATCCTGGTCTAAATGGTTACGCACAATTTCCAAATACAGGTAGAATGTCAACGGATGGTATTGTTATTCGAGCAGGTGAGTTGAAGAGCTCAGCATCAACCACTCTTGTTCATGAAGTGGGACATTGGCTAAATTTAAGACATACCTGGGGAGATTCTCCATGTGGAGATGATGGTATTAAAGATACTCCTCCAGATAGTGAAGGAGAATTTGATTTTAGTATTTTAACTGATAATTTTCCTTATCGTGTAGGTGACATTGGTATTGGTTCAGGTTGCCTAGCAGATTCATTAAATTGGGCAGGGGAGATGTATATGAATTATATGGATTATCAGAATGATCTTTGTGGCAGTATGTTTACAATTGGACAAAATGCTGCAATGAACGAGACTTTAGAAGGTATTTATAATCAGGAAACCAATCAATCTGGTATTGGCTTTAGGGAGTATATGTGGTCTCCAGAAAACATTGCTGCTACTGGTACTGCTGATGGTTTTAAGCCAGAAGATTGTTCTTCTAGAGAGGTTTATATTTGGACTAATGACGCTACATCAATGTGTGAATTTGAGTCTATTACATTAAAGTCTAATAAATCAGATTTTCAAAATATTTCTTCATTTGTTTGGGATTTAGGAGATGGAACGATTATTACAAATCCTACATCTTCGATAACATCTCATAGTTATTCATTACCTGGTTCTTATGATGTTTCTTTAACAATTGAGTATGATGAAATAATGGAGCTTAGAGCTTCCGATTTCAATTCTTTGCCTTTAGGAGCAGATTCTTATGATACTGAAATAGTTGATTATATGGTTCAAGGTACTTATAATGAGCTTATTAACATGGGAGCAAATAATATAACTGAAATTCAAATAGATAGTATGGGAGTATATTACGGTATGCAGGATTCATCATTTTTTAGAGGTTATATTGAAAAAGTAACACATATTGCCTCTTATACTAATACTTGTGTTAGTTCTGTAACCAAGGAAGATTTTATAACTATAGGACCAAGTGTAGCATCTTCAAATGCATCTTCTTACCAATATAGTTTTGAGAATGAATCCGATTTGAATGGTGATTGGGTTTTAGGTCAGTCTACAAATGAAGAAAATAATTGGAGTTTTAACAGTTCAAATAATACAACTTGGGAATGGCAGAGTGGAATAGCATCTAGTGGATCTTCTTCAATTAAGGTTGATAGGGATGATATGATTATTGGAACATCTACAGAAATAGTTTCTAAGTCTTATGATTTAAGTGACTTTACAAATCCGGCAATTAAATTTTCATGGTCTGGTGCTGCTGCAAATACATTCCCAGAAAATGAACTTATAGTTGAATATTCTAGAAATTGTGGAGAAGACTGGAATACATTAGGAACAATTACTCCTTTAGAGGCTGCTAATGCAGGACTTTATTCAAATAGTTTTAAACCATCGATTTCGGAGTGGAAAAATATTGTTATGACAAGTGCCGCCCTAAAAAGATCTAATATTCAATTCAAGTTTACTTATTTTGTAAATGCAAGTTCTAACAATTTTTATTTAGATGATGTTCAGATTGGAGAAGAGGCATCCTTAATAGTTGAAGAAAATACTAGTTCAAGAATCTCTCTATTCCCTAATCCAGCTCAAGAGGATTTAACCATTATTTTAGAAGATATTGTAGATGCTGATATAGAGGTAAGTATAGTTAATGTACTAGGTGCGGATATTAGTAAGGTATTTACAGGAGAAGTTATAAGTAGATATCAAGAAATCTTCACTGATTTAAGTTCATTTGATAAAGGAATTTATTTTGTGAAAGTAGTGAGTAATGGGGATGTAATTTTGACTGACAAATTAATTGTTAAGTAGTAATACTTAAACACATAAAAATAGAGCCATCAAAATGATGGCTTTTTTTATTACTAGTATTTTTTAATATGGAGCACTCCTTTTTCAAGTACAGCATATGTATTGTGAGTAATCCAGTCTCCAATGTTTACATATGTTGCATTATGATCGATTTTTAATTCTAAAGGAATATGTCTATGTCCAAAGATATAAAAATCAATAGGATTGATTTCTTGTTGTTTTTTGCAATAATTAAATAGCATTTCTTTTTCTTTAGAAATAAATTCTTTTTTATTTTTATTTCGGCTGCTCATACTCCATGCGTGCGCCAATGAGAATGCAAAATTAGGATGTAAACGTGTAAACAGCCATTGACATATCTTAGAAGTAAATACTTTTTTTATGAGCTTATATAAATAATCTCCTTTTCCTAAACCATCTCCATGTCCTATTAGCATTTTTTTTCCATGTTGCATTACAATTTTTGATTTATGATGAATAACAAGACCTACTTCTTGCGTAAGATAGTTTTTCATCCATAAATCATGATTACCTGTAAATAAATGTATCTCAGTACCATTATCAGTTAGACTAGCTAATTTTCCAAGTAATCTGACAAATCCTTTTGGAACAACCTTTTTGTATTCAAACCAAAAATCAAAAATATCACCTAATAAATATATCGTCTTAGCATCTTGTTCAATTAAAGTAAGCCACCTCACAATATGTTTTTCTCTATCATGACTTTCTTTTAAGTTAGGTATTCCTAAATGAAAGTCAGAAGCAAAATATATTTTGTTTTTATTCAATGTTATTTTTCTAGTTTGGTTTTTAATAGTTGATTTGTAATTTTAGGGTCGGCTTGCCCTTTTGAAAGTTTCATTACTTCACCTATAAAAAGACCCAATAATCCTTTTTTTCCTCCTTTATACTCATCTACTTTATCTGGATACTTTGCAATAGCTTGTTCAATATAGGTATTTATAGTATCGCTATTACTTTGTTGAATCCAGTTGTTTTTTTCTGCTATTTTAACTGCTAAATCATTAGTTTTCAACATTTCAGGAAATATTTTAGATGTAGCTAAAGTATTACTGATTTTTCCTTCATCAATAATTGTAATCAAACTTGCAAGTTGTTTAGGTGATATGTTAAATTCATTAATATTAATCGCATTTTCATTTAAGTATGATTTAACACTCCCATTAACAAGGTTTGCGGCTACTTTATAGTTGTCAGTATATGAACAAATTTTGTTGTAATAAAGTGCAATTCCTTTTTCATCTGTCAAGATTTTGGCATCATATTCAGATAAATTAAATGTTTTTGTGAATTTTTCAAACAAATCATTTGGAAGAGGGGGTAATGCTTTTTTTATTTTATCAATGTATTCTTGATGAATGATTACTGGCTGTAGGTCAGGTTCAGGAAAATATCTGTAATCATTTGCTTCTTCTTTGTGTCGCATGGATATAGTCCTATTATTATTTGCATCAAAGCTTCTTGTTTCATGCTTGACCTTCCCCCCCCCTTCTAGTATATTAATTTGCCTATTAATCTCAAATTCAATAGCTCGCTTTAAATTCCTACTGGAATTCATATTTTTGACTTCTACTTTTGTGCCGAATTTTTTTTGCCCTTTAAGCATAACTGAAATATTTGCATCACATCTTAATGATCCTTCCTCCATATTTCCATCACAGATTTCTAGATATTTTACTATCTTTTTTACTTCATTTATATATTGATAAGCTTCATCTGAAGATCTAATTTCTGGTTCGGATACAATTTCTAGAAGAGGAACACCAGCTCTATTTAAATCAATTAGTGTATTAAAAGGATCAAGATCATGTATTGATTTTCCCGCATCTTCCTCCATATGGATTCTCGTAATATTTATGTTTTTTTTCTGTCCTTGTTTATTTTTTATCTGAATAACTCCACCATTACATATTGGTGTTTTATCTTGTGTGATTTGGTACCCTTTTGGTAAATCAGCATAAAAGTAATTTTTTCGAGAATATTCATTTTTCTCTCTAATCTTAGAGCCAACTGCAATTCCTAATTTTACTGCAGATTCAATAACTTTTGTGTTACTTTTGGGTAAGGTGCCAGGGTGTCCTAAAGAAATTACTGAAATTTTTGAATTTGGTGTAGCACCATAGACATTTTCATCAGAAGAATATGCTTTACTTTTAGTAAGTAATTGAGCATGTACTTCAAGCCCGATAATTGCGATATATTTTTCGTAAATATTCACTATTTAAAAATTATTTTTCCTGCACTAATTATCTTTTCATCCTTTTTAAATAAATAAAAATACAAACCATTTATTAAATTGTTCCTAAAGATAGTTTTTTGATTATTATTTAACTGCTCTTCTCTTATTTTAACTCCTAAACTATTAAAAAGTATAAAATTGTCAGCATCTGATGTAAAAGTAAACTTCTTTGTAGCTGGGTTAGGATAGATATTATCTTGAAAATTACTATTTAAAAAATTCTCCGTTTCTGTACTTAGTTCAATAATATATAAACCAGTTTGCATATCTGAGACAATAATATTTCCAGATGGAAGATATGGATACACGCCCCATGCTCCTTTAAAGGATATGTGATCATTAGCAGTATATGTGTCATACTTCCAAGTTTGAATAGGATTACTTGGGTCGGATATGTCAAACACTCTTAGGCCATCGTGATAGTATGGAATAAATGCTAAATTTCCTTTGATAATTCCATTATGTGCCATAGAGTTTGGGTCAACTCCTGAATTAAAGGTAGATAATACAGTTAGATTACTTAAGTCTGAAACATCTATTATTTTGACATCATAACCATGATTCTCATCTTGCATAACATAAATTGTTCCATTATCATTTAACCATCCAGAATGATTATAGCCAGCATCTGGGTATGATGTAAGTGAACCTAATAATGTTGGCTGATCTCCAAGTTGATTTACATTTGAGAAATCAAGAACTTTAAATCCACTATTTCCACAATTAAGATAAGCAGAATCATTTCGCACAAAAGCATCATGAACATGTCCAACATCATTGTATGAGTAAATTAATGTAGGGTTTGTTGGTGAATTTAGACTATATACATCCATAGCTGAATTTGAAGCACAAGCATATAGTTTTGCTGTCGCTGTGTCAATAAAGATATTATGAGATTTAGTGAAAAGTACATTTGAATCATATACTACATTTACAGAGTTTGGTAAATCAGTAATGTCAACAATCTGAAGTGTGCTTGAACTTCCTTCATCACAAACCATATATAAATAACCAGCGAAATCATGGTAATCTCTATGAATAACTCCTCCTCCTGTATATCCACCTTCAACAAATGCTACTTGAGTACTATTTGTAGGATCAGTTACATCAAAAAAATGTGTGCCAGCTGTAGTTCCTATTATTCCAAATTCTCGATTATTTACTACTAATCCCCAGCATTCGTTATACGTGTTGTTATAAGCAAATGACCCTACTAAGGAAGTGTCCTGCCAATTGTAAAGTAACTTTGCTGTTTGCTGAGCATTAGCACAATTGATAATAAAAGTAGTAAATAAAATATGTAGTATCTTTTGCATTATTATAAAGATGAAATTAGTTTTTTAATGATTAGAGTTAGTTTAGGTTCGGCTATTTCAGCTGTTTTTTGTATTTCTTGATGACTAACTTTCTTTATTTTTCCTGGTACTCCTAAATCAGTTATTACTGATATGGCAAAACAGGGAATATTCATATGTCGAGCTACAATTACTTCAGGTGCAGTTGACATTCCTACAGTGTCTCCTCCAATAATTCTCATGTATTTATACTCAGCAGGAGTTTCTAATGTAGGTCCAGTAAGAGCAATATATACTCCTTTTTTAATAGATATTTTATTAGCTTTTGCAATACTTTCTGCTTTTGCAATTAAGTCTTTGCAATAAGAATCACTCATATCAGGAAATCTTGGTCCAAATTCAGCAATATTTTCTCCAATTAGCGGGTTGGGAATTAAGTTAATGTGATCGCTTATTATCATTAGATCTCCTACTTCATATTCAGGATTTACACCTCCACTTGCGTTTGAAACAATTAATTCTTTTATTTCTAGTAATTTCATCACTCTTATTGGAAAAGTGACTTGATACATATCATATCCTTCGTAATAATGAAAACGTCCTTGCATAGCAATTACTTGTTTTCCTCCTAATTTGCCAAAGATTAGTCTTCCCGAATGCCCTTCAACTGTTGATATTGGAAAATTAGGAATTTCTTTATATGGAATTGAATATTCAATTTGTATTTCAGCTACTAATCCACCTAGTCCAGTTCCTAAAACAATGCCAACTTCTGGTTTATAATTTGTTTTTCTTTTTAAAAATGATGCTGATTCTTTAACTTTCTCTAACATGATCTAATACTTGTTTGTTAAATTTTTGGTTTTTATCTATCTTCACTTTGATAGCAATATAATATATCTTTTGCGTAAAATTAGGAAGAAATCTTCTTAATTTAGTAGCATCTTTTTCGGTGGTCAAGATAAGTTTTTTTGAGCTTTTTTCATTATTGTGTATTAACAAGATTTTTTTAATATCTTTTAATTTGTAATTATGATGGTCAGGAAACTTGATTAAGTTTACTTTTCTTCCTTTTTCTTCTAAATAGTGTTTCAGTGGATTAGAGTTTGCTATACCAGTTACTAAAGTAATAGTGTATTCATTTTCATTTTTTAGCTCGGTATTATTATTAATACATTTGTATTTCTCATATGTAATCGATGAAAAATATATTGTTTGATGTGTTTTTAGATTTAGTTTTTCTTTTAGTTTCTTCTTTTCATAATCATTTATATTATAAGGAGTATTAGTTATCAAAATTATGTCACTTCTTTTTGCTTCGCTTGCAGGCTCCCTCAATCTCCCTAAAGGAAGCAGCTTATCATTTATAAAAGGTTTATAGAATGGTGTTGTTATTATATTTAGACTTGCTTGTATTTTTCTATGTTGAAAACCATCATCTAATAGAATGATATTTGTGTTAGGTTTATCATTAAGAATTTTTTTCACTCCTTTACTTCTATCATTGTTAACAGCTACTATACAATTAGGATTATTTAGTTTTAGTTGCAATGGCTCATCACCAATAAGAATTGGGTTGCTATCTAAATTAACATAATTAAATCCTGATGATTTTCGACCATACCCTCTACTAAGAATTGCTATTTTATATTTTTTAGATAACAGTTTTGCAATGTAATTGGTATGGGGTGTTTTTCCACTTCCACCTACCGAAAGATTACCAATGCAAATAATAGATATATTATGTTTTGTAGCTTTTAATATACCGTGATTAAAAAGAGAGTTTCTTAATTTGATTATTGTCCCATATATAAAGGAGAGTGAGTACAAAAGAAAACGCATATCGCAAAGATAATATTTTAGTTATTAAAGACTTTTGTATTTTTGGAAAATGAAAATAAAAGAAATAACTACTTATTTAGAAACAATAGCGCCAATATATTATCAAGAAAATTATGATAATTCTGGTTTAATAGTTGGAGATGAAAATGCTATTGTAAATGCCGCTCTTGTAACACTTGATTGTACTGAGGCTATAATTGACGAAGCTTTAGCAAAAGGATGTAATCTTGTCATTGCTCATCATCCAATTATATTTAAGGGACTAAAAAAGTTAAATGGAGGCGATTATATTCAGCGCATTATTATAAAAGCAATTAAACATAATATTTCTATTTATGCTATGCATACTAATTTAGATAATGTTTTAAATGGGGTTAGTTCTGAGATTGCTAAGAGGTTAGGTGTTAAGAATACTAAAATATTAAAGCCGAAAAAAGATTTACTAAGACAATTGGTTGTTTATTGTCCAACTTCCGATGTAGATAAGTTAAGAAATCAACTTTTTCAAGCTGGAGCAGGAGACATAGGTAATTATGATGAGTGTAGTTTTAGTTCAGTTGGTAAAGGTACTTTCAGATCAGATGAAAGATGTAATCCACATGTAGGATTGATAGGTGAGCGAAACACAGTGGAAGAAGAAAAAATAGAGGTTGTTTTTACGAAAGATAAAGAAAACAGTATAATATCTGCTATGAAGAATACTCATCCTTATGAGGAGGTAGCTTATCAGATTTATAGCTTGGATAATCTATATCAAGATGTTGGTTCTGGTATTATAGGAGAGCTACCAAAAGCTATCAAAGCTGAAAAATTTTTAGCAATGATAAAAAGCAAGATGAAAACTGATTGTGTTCGCTATACTAAATTGGTTAAAGATAAGATAAAAAAAGTTGCTATTTGTGGAGGAAGTGGTAGCTTCTTGCTTTCGATTGCAAAAAAAGCAAAAGCAGATATTTTTATAACAGCAGATTTTAAATACCATGAGTTTTTTAATGCTGAAAATAAAATTGTTATAGCTGATATAGGTCACTATGAAAGCGAGCAGTTTACAAAGGATCTTATTTTTGATTTGCTTACCAAAAAATTTACTAAATTTGCCGTCCGATTATCTAAAGTGAATACTAACCCGATAAAGTATCTTTAAAAATGGCAAAAAAGACAAAAATTAATATAAGCAGTGTAGAGGATCAATTAAAAGCATTACATGAACTACAGGTTATTGACACTAAAGTTGACAAAATCAGAATTATTAGAGGTGAATTACCTTTAGAGATTGAAGATCTAGAAGATTCTATTGCTGGGTTAGATACAAGATTAGAAAAGTTTGAAGCTGAATTGGAAACAATTAATGAAAGTATTGTTGCTAATAAAAATACAATTGCCTTGGCTACTGAAGCTATTGAAAGATATGAGACACAGCTTAAAAATATTAAAAATAATCGTGAGTTTACATCTTTAACTAAAGAAGTAGAATACCAGAACTTAGAAATTCAGCTTGCAGAAAAGAAAGCAGCACAAAATGCTGCAAATGCACTTCACAAACAAGAAATAATTAATGCTTGTAAGGAAAAAATTGCTGAAAGAAATGATGAGTTAAAATTAAAAACAGCTGAGCTTAGTGAAATAGTTGCTGAGACTGAAAAAGAAGAAAAATCACTAATTGCAGAGTCTGTTAAAGCTGAGAAGGTAATTCCAGAAAGATTATTGACAGCTTATAAAAGAATTAGATCAAAAGTAGCAAATGGTTTGGCTGTTGTTTCTGTAGAACGCGAAGCTTGTGGTGGTTGTTTTAGTCAAATTCCTCCTCAAAGACAATTAGATATTAAAATGCATAAGAAGGTTATAGTATGTGAGCATTGTGGTAGAATTATGGTTGATGCTAATATTTTTGATGAAAAAGAAGCAGCTTAACTTATTCTAAGCAATTTAACATTATGTAGTCCTTTTATTAGAATGAGAAGACTTACGCTTTTATTTTTGCTTTTTTATAAATCTATTTTTGCATCTTTCGATATGAATGAGAATATCGAAAAATCTTATTCTCATATTTTAAATTTGAATTTTGATAAGGCCAATGCTTTATTAAGCAAGGAACAATCGAGTAATCCAAATAATGGTTTTATTCCTTTGTATAAAAACTATATTGATTTTTTAACAATACTTATAACTGAGGATGTTGATTATTTTGAATCGCATAAAGATTTTAAAGTTAGGCGAATTGATTTATTAGATGGTAATGATGCTTCTTCTTCTCCGTATTATCTATACGCAAAAGCAGAGATCACTTTACAATGGGCTTTTTCAAGATTAAAATTTGAACAATATGTAGTTGCAGCATATGAAATTATAAAAGCATATAAATTACTTGAGGAAAATAAACAGAAATTCCCTGACTTTACACTTAATAATAAAGGTCTAGGATTGATTCATTCTTTGCTTGGAGCAGTGCCTAAAGATCTTTATTGGATAATTCATCTTGCTGGAATAAATGGAGGTGTTTCTTTGGGTCTTAAAGAATTAGATGAGTTATTGAATGATAATCGTTTTATCATGTATGAGGAGGAGGTTTTGTTTTTACTTTCCTTTTTGCATATAAATTTAGAAAATAATGATGTACTTATTAATGATTTTCTTGATAGGATAGGTAATCGATATAAAGATAATATATTGTTAAATTTTACTGCTTGTAGATTGCTACATAATTTAGGAAAAAATGATGATTGCATAGCTATATTACAAAGCAGGAAAGATAATAATCGGACAATAGCATTTTGTTACCTTGATTATTTAGAAGGAATGTCTTATTTATACATGTTAGATTTAAAAAATGCAAAACGAAAATTTGAGTATTTTATTGAGAATTTCAGAGGCGTAAATTATATTAAGTCTGCTTATCACAAATTAGCTTGGATTGCTTTTTTACAGAATGAACATAATGATAAGCTTGCTTATTTTCAGAAGGTGATTTTAGAAGGTAATGCAGTAATTGATGAAGATAAAGTGGCCCTACATAATGCTAAAAAAGGAGTGATCAAAAAAGATAATCTAAATTTTAGATTACTAAGATCAAGGTTACTATATGATGGGGGATATTATGAAGATGCTAGATTAGAGATTTCTTCTATAGAGATACAAAATATAAATTTAGATTTCCAAGATGAATATTTTTATCGATTAGCAAGAATAGAGGCAAAACTAAGTTCTGAAGATACTACGGTAATTAAATATTATCAAAAAGCTTTTGAAGTAGGTCAAAATTTTAATAACTATTATGCTCCAATGTCGGCTTTACAGATAGGGTTAATTTATGAAAGAAAAAGAGATACTGATAGAGCAGTATCTTATTTTAATAAATGTCTTTCAATCTCAGGATTTGATTATCAAAGGGGAATACATCAAAAAGCAAAAGCTGGCCTTGCAAGAATTTTAGATTAATATCTAAAACCTAATGTAAGTAATAGTTTATGTTGAGTGTTCTCTAAACTTATAGGAACGCCACTATATAATAATTGTTCGTTTGCTTGCATAGTTAAAACATACGCAACATCGATAAAATAAGCCCCATTATTTAGACCTAAACCATAACTAAAGTTTTCTTTGCTAAGATCGTTTATCATAGAAGCACTTCCATATTTTGAGTATCCAGCTCTTAAAACAAAAGGTTTGATTGTCACTTCAGCTCCTATTTTTACATTTTCAGTATTTTGATAGATGTTTTTTATTGTTGTGTTTTCTTCCTCAAAATCAGCAGTAAAGTATTCTGCAGTCGAGTAGTCTATTAATTCATATTCACCAGATATTATGATGTTGTTAAATCTAGTAGATGCGCTTATGTTAGCTTTTAAAGGAGTAATTAAATTATAACTAAATGGAGTTAAATAGCCCATAGAATAATATTTTGAACTGTCTTTAAATATGGTTGTTAAGGAAGTATTATAATCTTCTTCTATACTAAAGAATGTTGGAGAATGTAGTGAGCCTCCAATTTTTATTTCTTCTGAAAACCTGTAAATAGCACCAATTTTAAGATTATAGCCTGTTCCATATGCAGATATTTCTTCCGTTAATAACATTTCTCTTAGATTATTTAAAGTATCTGAGATTTCATTCTCAGAATATTCTGAATATTCATAATAGTCAAATGTAGGTACACCTATGGTAGCTCCTATATAAATTTTTTCTTGATAGGAACTTCCTAAAGAAAAAACAAATTCATTCATGCCTCCAAGACTTGTAGACAATTTTGATTGTAATTTAGGATTTGTAGAAAAATTAGAGATGTACTCTCCATTTATTTCATCCCCATTATTATTTATAAGTGGGTCAATTAAAAATGTTTCCCAAGCCATAACTGAGTAGGCATTTGTAAGATTTTCTTGAGTTGTTCCATTAGTCATTGCTATAATTCTATCAACTATTGAGCTAGTACTGTTTATACCCTTAATATTTATAGTGTTATTAAAATTAGCTAATTGATTCCAACCTATACCTATATTAAACCTTCTCCAATCAGATTCTTTTTGGGGTAAAGTAAATACTAGACCTAGATTGCCTATAGAAACCTTAGATTTATAAGAAGAAAGATTATAGTTGTTATAATATGATTTAGTTGAATTTAAATTAAAACAAGGTGTAAATGAGAGTTCAGAGAATTGATACATGCCAATACCCGCTGGATTTGAACTTAAGCCTGAAAATTCACCTCCTAATGATCCAAATGCACCACCCATTGCAGAGTATCTTGCTGTTCCACTTAATTCATGAGTTGAATATCTTAATGCATCTATCTCGTTTTGTGCATTAACTATAGTTGCGCTTATTGCAATAGCAATTACTAAAATTTTTATTTTCATTTTATCTTCTTGGTTTAAAATTTCCTCTTTTTCCTCTAGATGATTTATTGTTAATATTTGATCTATTATTTCGAATTTGCGTATTGTAACTTCTATTATTGTTCCTTCTATTTGAATTTGTTCTTATTTTGGTGTTATTTCTTTGTGTGTTATTATTTATATTAGTTGATGCTTTTTCTCTAGTTGTTTTTGTATTAACTCTTGTTGTATTTGAATTAGAGCGTTTTTTGTTTAAATTTGATAAACGATTATTATTAGTGTTTACCCTAATTCTTCTGTCATTACTATTTGATGATAAACTTCCTCTTCGTCCATTTATGTAGGAATTGTATTTCTTGTTATTATAGTAAAATGTATTATTATAAATGTGATGATATTTTGATCCATAATTATATGTGTAATAGCTACCATAATAATAAGGAGTGTAATAATCCATATAATAAGGTGTATAACCATAGTATGCATAATAAGGAGAATGCCAGTTGTATCCATGATATATACTTGTTCCAAAAAGAAATGGATTATAACTATTCCAAGAGTAGTTAGTATATATTCCGCCATAATATCCACCATACATTGGTCTGTGGAATCTTCTTAATCTAGAAGAGAAATTATCCTCTTCGTAATAATAATTACTATCAGAATCATAATAAGTATTTGAATCTAAAGATGAGTCATTTGAAGATGTTTTTTTATCATTTGTGACTAATTCTTCATAAGAACTAAATTCATCACTCTGTAAATAATTAGGATCAGTATAATTAAAATGAGTATATGTAACGCATGAAGAAAAAAATAGTATTGATACTAAAGTTAGAATAAAATATTTCATAGTTCTTTTTTTTGTTTGAGACTCATAAACATATGCTCATTTAATTTGTTAGTTTTGTACTAACTTTTATAACTTAACGAAAATAATACTACAAAATTACATTTTTTAAGATAAAATGGCAAAAAAATTAACATCACGAAAACAAGATTATTCTCAATGGTATAATGAGATAATTCAACGAGCAGATTTAGCTGAGAATTCAGGAGTAAGAGGTTGTATGGTTATAAAACCATATGGATATGCAATATGGGAGAAAATGCAAGCAGAGCTAGATAGAATGTTTAAGGAAACTGGTCATGAGAATGCTTATTTTCCACTTTTTATTCCTAAATCCTATCTAAGCAAAGAAGCTGCTCATGTAGATGGTTTTGCTAAAGAATGCGCTGTCGTTACTCATTATCGTTTGAAAAATTCTGAAGACGGGAGAGAGGTTGTAGTTGACCCTCAAGCAAAATTAGATGAAGAGCTTATTGTACGTCCAACATCAGAGACTATTATTTGGGATACTTATAGAAAATGGATACAATCTTATCGTGATTTACCAATATTAGTAAATCAGTGGGCCAATGTGGTGAGATGGGAAATGCGTACTCGATTGTTTTTAAGAACTGCTGAGTTTCTTTGGCAAGAAGGTCATACTGCTCATTCTACAAAAAAAGAAGCAATTACTGAAACTGAGCAGATGATAAATATTTATGCTGACTTTGCGCAGAATTTTATGGCTATGCCTGTTGTAATAGGACTAAAATCTAAAAAGGAAAGATTTGCTGGTGCTGAAGAAACTTATTGCATAGAAGCCTTAATGCAAGATGGAAAGGCATTACAAGCTGGTACTTCTCATTTTTTAGGTCAGAATTTTGCAAAAGCATTCGATGTTAAATTTACTTCTAAGGAAGGAAAGCAAGAATATGTTTGGGCAACATCATGGGGAGTTTCTACTCGCTTAATGGGAGCATTAGTTATGGCACACTCAGATGATCATGGCTTAGTTTTGCCTCCAAAATTAGCTCCTCATCAAGTTGTTATTATTCCTATTTATAAAAGTGACGAACAGTTAAATCAAGTTTCTGAAGTGGCTCTTAAAGTTAAAAAAATGTTAGAATCAAGAGGCGTGTCTGTAAAGTTTGATAATAGAGATACTCATAAGCCAGGATGGAAATTTGCAGAATATGAACTTAAGGGTATTCCATTACGTTTAGCATTAGGTGCTCGAGATATAGAAAATAAAACAATTGAGGTTTTTAGAAGAGATACTTTAGAAAAGAAGACATATAATATTGTTGATATTGATAATAAGGTAGAGAAATTACTGCATGATATACAAGATAATTTATATAAAAAAGCACTTGCTTTTCGTACGAAGATGACTTTTTATGCAAATTCAAAAGATGAATTTGTTAAGTTAATTAAGAAAGGGGGATTTGTTTATGCCCATTGGGATGGAACATCTAAGACTGAAGAATTGATTAAACAAGAAACTAAGGCTACTATTAGGTGTATTCCATTAGATGTAAAAAAAGAATCAGGCGTTTGTTTATTTTCTGGAAAACCATCTGCTATGAGAGTTTTATTTGCTAAAAATTATTAATATGAATTCGGAGAACAACATTCTTAAATTATTGAAGGAAAAATCTTGTACTAAACAAAAGGTTTATAAAATAACTAAGTCAGTATTTGCAGAGATTCAAGATATTTTAAGCGAGAAAGCAATTAGATTAAATAACGCCGTTTCCGATCCTGATGTTGATATTTCTTATGAAGAAACTGGAGATTTTGATGCTAAATTAAAATTTTCTGGAGACACTCTGCTTTTTAATATGCACACAAACATTTTTGATTTTGATTCTTCTCATCAAATACACAAAACATCATATGTTAAAGAGGATAAGATGCGTTCATTTTGTGGCGTAATTAATATTTATAATTTTCTTTCTGATTCGTTAAAGTATAATAGGTTGAATGATGCTGGATTTTTGATTGCTAGAATCTTTATAAATAAGGATAATCATTTTTTCGTTGAAGGGGATGCAGAATTAGGTTTTTTATTTAATGATTTGATTAATCAGAAAATTAATAAAGAACAATTGGAAAATATTATTAATTCTGCAATTGAGTATTCATTAAATTTTGATTTGCAAACACCAGATTTTAATACAGTTAAAATGGTTTCTGTGCATCAAATAATAGAGGCAAACAATAATCACAAGATAAAAACATCTAAACGATTAGGATTTAAATTGTCGCATGAGACAAATAATGCGTAATTTTTTTGTAAGATTAAAAAAAAGTATAAATTTGCGAACTCAATTTTGAGTACACTCAGGCCCCGGTCGTCTAGTGGTTAGGACGCCAGGTTTTCATCCTGGTAACCGGGGTTCGATTCCCCGTCGGGGTACTTTAAAAAAAGAAATATGGCAAATCATAAGTCAGCATTAAAAAGAATTAAACAGACAGAAACTAAAAGGTTGTTGAATAAGTACAAGCATAAGACCGCTAGAAACGCTATTAGAGATTTAAAGAAATCTACTAGTAAAAAAGAAGCACTAGTAATGTTACCGAAAGTAACTGCTATGTTAGATAAATTAACAAAAACAAATATTATTCATAAGAATAAGGCTTCAAATTTAAAATCAAAGTTAACAAGACATGTTAATGCATTATCTTAATAATCATATAATAAATAATAAAAAAAGGCTAATCAATTGATTAGCCTTTTTTTATATTTGGTTCATTCATTTTATTTCAAAAGAATTTAAAAATAGAATTATGACAGTAATTAATTTAGGAAATAATCATACAATATTTAATCATTTTATTCAAGAAATTAGAGATATCAATATTCAAAATGATTCTATGCGTTTTAGAAGAAATATTGAGAGGATAGGAGAGGTTTTTGCTTATGAGATTAGTAAAAAGTTACAATATAAAAACAAAGAGATTACTACTCCACTTGGCATTTCTACAGAATCTTTGATTAGTGAAAAACCTGTACTTGCTACTATTCTTAGAGCAGGACTTCCTCTTCACCAAGGATTATTAAACTATTTTGACTCATCTGATAGTTCTTTTGTTTCAGCTTATAGAGAACATAAAAAAGATGGCTCATTTGATATAAAAATTGAATATATGTCATCTCCTAATATAAATGAAAAAACATTAATACTTTGTGATCCTATGATAGCAAGTGGTGCTTCTATGGTGATGGCAATGGAAGCAATTCTAAGTAAAGGTAAACCAAAACACATACACATAGTTGGTATTATTGCTAGCACAGAGGGTATTAACTATTTGAAAGAAAATTCTCCTATAAATAATTGTACTTTGTGGATTGGTGCAGAAGACTCTGCTATGACTTCAGAGTCATACATAGTACCAGGATTAGGAGATGCAGGTGATTTAGCTTATGGAGAAAAGAAATAATGAGATACCGTCATATATTTTTTGATTTAGATAGAACTTTATGGGATTTTGAGACAAATTCGCATGCAACATTATTAGAGATTTGTAATGCTTATGATCTAAATGCTAAGGGTGTTCTTGACTACGATGAATTCATTAAGAAATATAAAATTCAAAATGAAAAATTATGGGATTTATATAAAATAGATAAAATTTCACAGAAAGACTTAAGACGAGAGAGGTTTCAAAGGACTCTTTTAGATTTTGGGATTAATGATTTTAAGTTATCTGAAGAAATTGGTGAAAAATATATCGAAGTTTGCCCAAGAAAAGATAGGTTATTCCCATATACTATTAAAATGTTAGATTATCTAAAAAATAAATACACCTTACATATTATTACAAATGGATTTGATAGAACTCAACATATAAAGTTAGAATATTCAAATTTAAAACCTTTTTTCACCCAGATTATAACATCAGAAAAAACAGGCTATAAGAAACCAAATCCAAAGATTTTTGAGCATGCTTTAGATTTAGCAAATGCAAAAAATAATGAGAGTATTTATATTGGCGATGATTTAGTTGTCGATATTTTAGCTTGTCAAAATTTTGGAATTGATGGGATCTATTTCAATCCAGAAAAAAAAATACACAATGAAAATGTAAGGTTCGAGATATCTTGTCTTAGTCAGATAATGGATATATTATAAATCCTGCTTTTGTTAAATCGTTCCAGAAATTGGTATAAGATTTATTCACAACTTCTATATTGGTTATTTGTAATTCACCAAATTTAAGGCATAAAGGCGCGAAGCTCATGGCCATTCTATGGTCTTTGTAGGTTTTAATTCTTTTGCTAGAACTTAGCTTTTCAAGCTCTTTTTTAACAACTGCAACTCTATTACTTTCTTTATCTTTTAGAGTTTGTAATCCCAAAATCTCTGTATTTATATCTTTTGCATATAAAGTGCATTTTAGAGGTTGATATAAATCTGGACTTTCAATTAAATCAATCTTTTTTGGAAATGTTTTTTTTTCACTTTTTGTTAATAGTAAAGATTCATGTTTAAAAACTGATGACACACCTAAACTTGTAAAGAGATCTACTATCTTTTTATCACCCTGTATAGAATTTTCTCTTACTCTATTTAATTTAATTTTGCATTTTTTTGATAATGCAGCAATTTCAAACCAAAAAGATGCAGATGACCAATCTGCTTCTACTTCATAGTTTTTTGATATATAAGGTTGTTGTCTTATTGAGATGATATTTTTATTCCAAGACCACTTTATGCCAAAGTATGCCATTAATTTCAAAGTCATCAAAATATAGGGTTTAGAAACTAGATCTTTGGTTACTTCAAGTTGAATACCATTTTCAAGAGTAGGTGAAATAAGTAAAATAGCACTAATAAATTGAGAACTTATTCCTGCATTAATTTGGATAGATCCCCCTTTTAGTTTCGATCCTATTATTCTTAATGGTGCGAAACCTTCATTTTCCATATATTCTATTTTTGCACCCATTTCTTGCAGAGCTTTTACCAAATCTTTAATAGGCCTATTCCTTAATCTCTTTGAACCTGTTAGAATAAATTCTTTATTTTTTTGAATAGCAAAAAATGCTGTTAAAAAACGAAAAGTGGTGCCAGCATGACCGACATCAATGTTTTTTTTTGATGAGTTTAAAGCTTTTACTAGGCTGATCGTATCATTGGAATTTGATAAGTTTTCAATATTAAAATAATCATTACAAAGGGATCTAATAATTAGTAAGCGATTAGAAATGCTTTTTGAAGAGGGTAAGTTGATTTCGCAATTTATATTTTTTGTTGGATGAGATACTTTATAGTTCATTTTCAAAAAATAAATTGTCTATTGTGCAATTTCCTATACCATTTAATAAAGAAAAATTTATTTTTTCATTATTATTTTTTTTATCGTTTTGTAGAAAAAATAAAAGTTTTTCTTTAGATGGTCTATATGGTAAACTAAAGTTACTAAGGATATAATTTTTGATCTCGTTTTTTTCTGTTTTTGATAAGTTAGAAATTTCAGCTTCTAGAATCATTCCGATAAATATTGCTTGCCCATGCAAGATAGGAGTTCTTTTTTTTAGATAATAACTTTCAATAGCATGCCCGAAAGTATGCCCGAAATTTAATTTTTTTCGTTCATTATTTTCTTTAGGGTCATTAAGTGTTATTTTGTTTTTAAGTTCAACTGAAAGTTGAATCATATCTTGCCAATTCAAATTTTGAAATGGAGTATCTATTATTGTGTTCCATAAATCTTTATCTGAGATTAGCGCATGTTTAACTATCTCTGCAAATCCTGATCTTAATTCAATTTCAGGTAAAGTATTTAGGAAACTAGTATCTATCAAAACTGATTTAGGATTAGCAAATAATCCGATTTGATTTTTAAAATTTTCAAAATCTACAGCTACTTTTCCTCCAATTGAGGCATCTGCCATTGCAAGTAAAGTTGTGGGAATGTGAATAAAATCAATTCCCCTTTTGTAAGCGCTAGCGCAGAATCCTCCGATATCACCAATCACTCCTCCACCTAAATTGATTAGAATTGAATTTCTATCAAATGCATGATGAGTAAGTTTTTTCCATATCAGATTACATGTATTAATATTTTTGTTTTTCTCTCCTGATGGTATTTCAATAATAATTGCTTGATCAATTTTTGGTATTTTGTTTAGGCAATATTTTTTAGTGTTTTCATCCACTAAAATTGCTACTTTAGAATAAGATTTAACTTCTAATTTAGATAGAGATTCTTCTCCAACCCATATTGAATAATTAGATGCGTCTATTTTTTTCACTCAGTTATTTCTGATAGAGGATTTGCTGTAAATCCATTAATGTAAGAATTATTTGAAATAGTAGAAATATTTGGTGTAATTGTAAATGATAAAGTTAATACAATTATTAGTCTTTTCATTTTTTACTTTTTTTAATCAACACAACTACAAGTGATAAAATAATAGCAATCAATACATCTGCAATTGGAGGCGCATCTGGCCAACCAAAATTCCAAATGCAAACTAAGGATATCCAAACTATCCATACAAAATCAAGAGTTTTAATTTTCATTTCATAAATTTTATAAACAAGCAAACTTACAAATAGTCCCCAAAACATACCCCCAACAATATCAAAAGGATAATGAACTCCTAAATAAATTCGACTGAAACCGATTAAAACTGCCCATGAAAACAAATTAACAAACCACCAATACCTTGTAAGTAACAGAGAAACAAAAAAGGCAATTGAAAAGGAATTCGCTGCATGTGAAGAAATAAAACCAAAAGGTCCACCACAACCATCTACTACTCTAATTCCATCTAACAAATGGCATGGTCTTGCACGTTCAAAGAATTCTTTAAACAACTTAACTGATCCAAAATCAGCAAAAAAAATCAATATAGCTATAGAGAATAAGATTTTTATAAAATCCTTTTGGAAATTCTTATATAGGGTATAAAGTATAAAAATATACAAGGGAATCCATAACCACTTTGATGATATTAATATCATTACTTCATCCATTTGCTTCCATCCTGTAGAATTGATTAGTCTAAAGAGATACTCATCTATTTTTTGAAGATATTCCATTATTGATTAAGTTTTTCCCAAATTAAATCTTTTAGTTCTGTAAGGCCATGTTGAGCTACTGATGATATGAATAGAGAAGACAAGTCTTTTGGAAGATCTTTGGCGATTTCTATTTTTAGTTCATCATCTAGCATGTCAGATTTACTAATTGCTAAAATTCTGTTTTTGTCTAATAATTCAGGGTTATATTTTTTAAGTTCCCCTAAAAGAATGTTGTATTCTTTAGCAATATCTTTTGCATCTGCAGGGATCATGAAAAGTAATGTTGTATTTCTTTCAATATGACGTAGGAAACGTAATCCTAATCCTTTTCCTTCAGCAGCTCCTTCAATAATTCCTGGTATATCAGCCATTATAAAGGATTTATGGTCACGATAAGAGACAATACCTAAATTAGGAACTAGAGTAGTGAATGGGTAGTTTGCAATTTCTGGTTTAGCTGCAGAGACAACAGATAGTAAAGTCGATTTTCCAGCATTTGGAAAGCCTACTAAACCAATATCTGCTAGTATCTTTAACTCTAAGATAAACCAGCCTTCGACGGAATCTTTACCTGGCTGAGCATATCTTGGGGACTGATTAGTAGATGATTTAAAATGTGAATTTCCTCTTCCTCCCATTCCACCTTTTACTAACGTATATTCTTGACCGTCTTCTGTAATCTCAAATAGAATTTTTCCAGTTTCTGCATCTTTTGCTGTACTTCCTAATGGGACCTCAATATAACTATTTGCACCATCTTTTCCAGAGCTATTACTTTCACTTCCCCATCCACCATGTTCGGCAAAAATATGTTTTTGATACCTTAAGTGGAGTAGGGTCCACATATGTTTATTTCCTTTTATTATAACACTTCCGCCTTGCCCTCCATCTCCTCCATCTGGTCCACCTTTTGCAGTAGTTTTATCTCTTCTAAAATGAGCAGAACCTGCACCACCTTTTCCAGAGCGACAAAAGATTTTAACATAATCGACAAAATTGGAATTCTTAACTCTCATTTTACAAATTATCAATAACGGAGTTTAATTTTTGGGCAATATCTTCAACAGATCCTAAGCCTTCAATTTCATAGAGTTTATTTTGAGATGAGTAAAACTCTTTTAAAGGGGCTGTTTTATTATTATATTCATTGATTCTATTAGCAATAATACCTTCATTTTTATCATCTGCTCTTCCAGAATTTTTTCCTCTTTCAAGCAATCTTCTAATCAGCTCATCATCTGCTACTTTTAAAGATAGCATAGATGATATCGAAGTGCCTTTTTCTTTTAAAAGAATATCTAAAGCAGTAGCTTGTGCAGTAGTTCTAGGGAAGCCATCAAAGATAAATCCGTTTGCAGTTAGATTATTATCTAATTTTGATGATATCATTCCAATTACAACCTCATCAGGAACTAAATCTCCTCTATCCATTAGTGTCTTTGCTTCAAGTCCTAATTTTGTACCTGCAGCAATTTCTGATCTTAAAATATCACCTGTTGATAAATGTATCAGATTATATTTTTGCATTAATAGGCTAGATTGTGTTCCTTTCCCTGCTCCTGGAGGGCCAAATAGTACTAAGTTTAACATTTTTATTTTTTTAGTTTATAAATATGTGGCAAATTACGACCAATTTCGTCATAATCTAATCCATAACCAACAACAAAATTGTTTGGTATTGATTTGCCGATAAAGTCTATCTTTATATCTTTTGAGTATGCATCTGGCTTAAATAGTAATGTAGCTATTTTTATAGTTGCAACATTTTCTTTTTCGAGTAATGACATTATTTTTTCTAACGTAATTCCACTGTCAATGATATCTTCTAAAATAATAACATTTCGATTTTTTATATTCTTACTAAAGCCAATAAGTTCACTTACTTTACCGGTTGTCGTGGTGCCTGAGTAAGAGGAGAGTTTGATAAAAGAGATTTCTGCATTTTGTATAGTAATATTCCTCATTATATCTGCTGCAAATAGAAATGCACCATTCATGACAGCAATAAAAATAGGATCTTTAATTTTTGTTGCATTAATCTTCTTTGCCATACTATCTACTATTTGTGCAATTTCATTATCAGAAATAGATACTTCAAATATTTTGTTATGTAAGGTGATTTCTTTCATTTAATAATTATATTTTTATCAACGGATCCATCATCATAAAGATAAAAAATTACAGAGTTATTTTTTTCTTCTATTTTTCGACCCATAATATCTGTCATAGATAAAAGCTTTTTGTTAGAGCTATTATTAACATCAATTAGTGATGTGTTTAGAGCATTGAGCTGATTAACAGCATTTAATCCATCACCTAATTCATAAAAATCTAAAGTAACAAAATTAGGCACTTTAGTAGTTTGTGTATGACAATTCATTGCTCTAGTAATCAAAAATGGATTAGAGTTTACATTATGAGATTCAGTATAGAGACCATACCCTAAAGTAGCATCAGTAACAAAGTGATTTAAGATAAATAAATCATTTGTTGAATTACCTCGATTAAAATCACATGTGAAATCATTAATATTATCAACACTAAAATGCGTTTCTACTGCATGATCCCATATATAATGATACCAACTCTGTGAGTTACTTGCGTCATCCATATCAGAAAATATTACTAGTCGATTATTATTGTCTATCATATTTTGTAATGTGGGCCATGTTAAGTTATGAGAGTACAAATAATTTGATAGGCCAGACTGGTTGATTTCATCTTCTATAGTATTTGCAGCAACGTAGCACTCTAGAATGATTGTTACAATTTCATTTGGATTATTATCTAAAAATGTCTTTAGATCATTAAAAATTTCAGATAATGGAATTGTACCTAGAGCAAATATTGAATGATATGCAGTTGGGGTTCCAAAATGATCATAAACATCAATCATTAGGCCTCTAACACCATCATTTAGTTGGGATTCTATATTATAAGTCTGATTAGGAAACAATAGTCCATCTTCATCTGAATTAAAAGCATTATGAGTGGTTAAATAGGAAACTTCATTATATTGCTTTGAACATAAATCTATAGCGCCATTACATTGACCATTTACAATATGTATAACAAACTGTACACTTAGTAATATACAATATATTCGTTTCATTTTATTTCCAAGTAGATGAATTCAAATCAATCATTACAGTTTCCTGTGCTATGATTTTTACTGATTTGTAATTTGTTCCCTTTTGTTCATTGTATGCTCTATGCTCATTATCACAAAAGGGCAGTGTTTTGCTTAATCCACAGGAGCAGATACTATATTTTTTCCCTTTATATAATTTTATCTTTTTCATTTAACTAGACCATACTTTTCTTAACGTTAATTGTTTATTTGTAGGATCTTTTTCTTTAACAAATTCTTGAAGCTCATAGTGATTTCCAATAGCTAAAGATATCGATTTTTCTGAGAATTTCTTTTTGATGGTAAAAGAGACTTTATTTTTACATCTTTTTAAGATGTCAGAAAGTTTTCCTTTTATTTCTTTATCCTCTATTTTAGTTATTTCATCTTCTGGTGCTATTCCATTTTTATCTGCTTCAGATTTTGGTTCTACTTTTTTTATAACAAGTTTCCCTGATTCATTTATTGCAATAAAACCAAAATACTGAGCTGAAAGATTAGGATTCTTCTTCTCTTTGAGTTTTAACCCAATGACTTTTAATGTGTCATTTAGTTGTGGGATGTAATCTTCTACTCCGTAAATATGATTCTCAAATATTTCAGCTGCTTTCAATCCTCCATATTTCACGCATAAATTTCTGAAATCATCCTCAGAATATCCTTTTCCTTTGAGAGCATAATCTTCATATAGTTCTTTCATAACAGAATGAAGACTTTCATTACCATCTGTATTTCGAATAATTTCTAAATCAATCATTAGCATACATAGCGCTGCATCTGGATAAATAGATGTCTTTCTGTTTGGAGCACCTAGCTTATAACCATCTAGCCAGCTATCAAATCCGCTGTCTGCAACTGATAAGTTATACCTTCCATAATTAGTAAGATGTCTTTCTAAATTCTGATTCTGTTTTTTTATAAACTCCTCCCAATTAAATACGCCAGAGTTATAGAGCATTAGATCTCCCATATAGGTTGTTACTCCTTCAGCAACAAAACCTGTTTTAAAGTAATTCTCTTTTGTGTAATCATAAGGATACATTTCTTCTGGTCTTATTGCTTTAATATTCCAAGTATGATATAACTCATGAGAACAGACACCAAGCAGATCTTCATATCTTTTATTCATAATTTCTTCTCCTGGTCCTAAAAGTAAAACGGTATTTTTAGTATGTTCTACGCCATGATAGCTTTTATAAGGAGTTATTTGAAAAAAGTAATGATAAACATCAACAGGAAAACCCCCAAAGTGTTTAATTTGACTTTTAGTGAAAGCGGTAAAGTCAGAAATTAATTTTTTCCAATCAGGATTGCACTTGCCTTGAAACCACAAATGAAAGGTTATTCCATTAACTTCATAAGAACCATACTGAAGAGTATCAGAACAGATAATCGGGGATTCTGAAAGTAAATCAAATCCTTTTACGTGTAAAGTATTTCCATTTTGTTGCATTGATGAGGCAATCTTGTAATTTTTAGGTATTTTCATCTCCAATTGATACTCTTCTTCCATTCTACCTACAATATAAAACATACAGTGTATAGGATTTAAATAAATCTGATGTTCATCTAAGTAACAAGCGCCTGCATCTAATTGATTTGCATAAAAATTATAGACAATAGTAATTTCCATTACATCCTTAGTTTCAACCTCCCATAGATCTTTAGTGATTTTTTTGAAAAATAATGGATTATTATTTTCATCAAAAGCCCCCCATTTCTGTATGTTTTGCGAGAAGTTAGCTAGCTCATATCTTCCTGGTCTCCATGCAGGAAGTTGAAATTGCATTTTATCTGCACCTTTAGTATTTGTAGTAAATTCAAAATCTACAAAATGTCTGTGAGGGTTACTGTAGCTAATAATATAATTTATCATCTTAATGGATTGAGATGCAAACTTACAAATTTTAAGATGCTATATCTCCTATACAAATGATGTATTTTGTTTAGATTTGCAATAAAGCATAGCTCAAATTGAAGAAAGAAGATGTAAAATATGATTGTAGTTATTTTCAAGGACATATTCCTTGTAAACCGAATAAGCAGTTTGATGTTCAATGTGATGATTGTTCACATTACGACAATACTAAATCCTCTATAAAAAAGTTAGATACTAAAGAACTAATATTAAAAGAAATCTACAAGATTTGTAATTTTTCTAATTTAGTTAGTAAAAAAGAGAGTACTACAGAAGTAACAAATAAGACTAAGATTTTATTTATTAAATTAGGAGCTATTGGTGATGTTATTAGAACTACACCTTTACTTGAAAGATATAAAAAAGAATTTGGTGATTGTCATTTTAGTTGGATAACACATAGTCCACAAGTTTTACCAAAAGAACAAGTAGATTTAGTTTATAAATGGAATGAATCTTCTGTATCTTTTTTAGCACATCAAAACTTTGATATTGCTATAAATTTGGATAAAGATAAAGAGGCGTGTATGTTTTTAGCTCTTGTTAATTCTAAAAAGAAATTTGGTTTTATTTGGCAAGATGGTCATATAAATACTGCCACTGATCAAGCTGAACATAAATTAATTACAGGAATCTTTGATCATATTTCAAAAAAGAATACTAAAAATTATCTAGAGGAAATCTTTGAAATTTGTCATTTTGATTTTAATGGAGAAGAATATCAAATTAATTTACATCAAGATTTAAGCAATGCCTGGAGCAAGCGACTTGATGAGTTAGCTAGAGATAAGATTATTATAGGATTAAATACTGGATGTGGATTAAGATGGAAAACTAGGCTATGGCCAAAGAAATATTGGATAAATCTTATTAATGAATTAGAAAAACAAGGATATTTTTGTTTGCTGATGGGTGGAAAAGATGAGGATAAGATGAATAGGTTTTACGCAAAAGAAACTAATGCAACTTATTTAGGCACATTTAGTTTAGAAGAATTTATTGCTATCACTAATAATACTGATATTATTGTTACTCCAGTTAGTATGATGATGCATATTGCTTTGGCTCTTTCAAAGCAACTAATGTTGTTTCATAATATTTTTAATGTTAATGAATTTGAATTATACAATAGGGGTGTTATTATTGAACCTACTAGTGGATGTGATTGTTATTTTGGAAATACTTGTAGTCGTAAAAAAAGTTGCATGCAGGATATTTCAGTTCAAGATGTTTTAGTTAATATTGCAATGTTAAATAGGAATCTTAAAAAAGAATAAAATGAATTATGATTTAATTGTACTAGGAAGTGGGCCAGGAGGATATGTAGCGGCTATTCGCGCTTCTCAATTAGGGTTAAAAGTTGCAGTAGTCGAGAAAGAAAGTTTGGGTGGGGTTTGCTTAAATTGGGGATGCATACCAACTAAAGCTCTTTTGAAATCAGCACAGGTTTTTGAATATATTAATCATGCTAAAGATTATGGAATTACTGTAAAAGATGCAGATGCTGACTTCCCCTCAATGATTAAAAGAAGTCGTGATGTTGCCGATGGCATGAGTAATGGTATTTCTTATCTTTTAAAAAAGAATAAGGTAGATGTAATAAATGGTTTTGGTAAATTAAAATCAGGAAATAAGCTTAATGTTACAACAGATGGAAAGTCTACTGATTATAGTGCAAAACATATTATTATAGCAACAGGTGCACGATCTCGTGAGTTACCTAATATACCACAAGATGGCAAAAAAGTGATTGGATATAGAGATGCTTTGTCTTTGCCAAAAGCTCCTAAAAGTATGGTTATTGTTGGTTCCGGAGCAATTGGAGTAGAGTTTGCATATTTTTTTAATGCAATTGGAGTAGAAGTAACAATTGTAGAATTCATGCCAAATATTGTTCCTGTGGAGGATGTTGATATATCTAAGCAATTACAAAGATCATTTAAAAAATCAGGAATTAAGGTAATGACAAATGCATCAGTAGATAAAGTAGATAAATCAGGTTCAGGCTGCAAAGTACATATCAAGACTAAAAATGGCGAAGAAACAATAGACTGTGATATCGTTCTATCTGCAGTTGGTATTGTGGCTAATATTGAAAATATTGGTCTTGAAGAAGTAGGAATTAAAACAGATAAAGGTAGAATTTTAGTAGATGATTATTATAGAACAAATGTAGATGGGTATTATGCAATTGGTGATGTATTACCAAATCAAGCGCTTGCTCATGTTGCTTCTGCTGAGGGAATTACTTGTGTAGAGAACATTGCAGGACATAATCCAGATAAAATTGATTATGGAAATATTCCAGGCTGTACTTATTCAATACCAGAGATTGCATCAGTTGGAATGACTGAGGTTGCGGCAAAAGAAGCTGGCTATGAGATCAAAGTTGGAAAATTTCCTTTTACTGCTTCAGGAAAAGCATCTGCTGCTGGACATAAAGATGGTTTTGTAAAAGTTGTGTTTGATGCTAAATATGGGGAATGGTTAGGTTGTCATATGATTGGATATAATGTAACAGAAATGATTGCAGAGGCAGTCTTGGCTCGTAAATTGGAGACTACAGGAAATGAAGTGTTAAAAGCAGTGCATCCTCATCCAACGATGAGTGAAGCAGTAATGGAAGCTGTGGCAGATGCTTACGATGAAGTCATACATATTTAAATAAGAGTTGAAAATAAATTTAAGTATCTTTATTGGATAATTAATTTTCTTTGCTCAGTTTTAGTTCCATTTTGTATTTTTATAAAATATATTCCTTTTGGTTGGTCACTTATATTGATAGTATGTAATCCTCCTAAAAGATTCTTTTTTAAAACCAGTCTGCCTATGGTAGAATAGATTTCTATTTCTATATTATCTAAATCGGTTCTTATGGTAAAGATTCCTGCAGTTGGATTTGGATATATTGCAATATTTAATTCAGATTTTATTTCATTAATAGATAAAATATTTTGTCCATCAATCTTTACATTATCCATAAAAAATCGGTTGCCGTAATCATTTATTGCTACAAAACGCACCTTAATGGTATCTCCATTTAAGCCCCAATTTGTCAGATTAATACTGTCAGTTTTCCAACTTCCGCATGTGGGATACCATGCGTTATTTACATAACTAGTAGTTTGTAAAGCTGTTCCACTAGCACCATATATAGAGTCCCATGTTCCTCCACAATCAGTAGAGATTTCAATTCTTAGACCATCTGCATATCCACTAAACCCAGAATAAGCATAATCATATGTAAGCCAATTTTGAGCATCATAACCCTGTGCTAGGTGTACTTTATTAGAAATTAAATAAGCTTCTTTACCATTCTGTTCTATCCAATAATGATTAACATATGCAACTGTACTTGGAAGGCAGTTTACTCCTGTATCTATATTCATAACCTCCCATGAAAATGAAGCTGGAGGAGTCTCCCAAGATTTTGGAGGGAAGATCCCGGCCTCAAAGTCTTGATATAATGACGTAGTATTTGTAATTGGAAAAATAGAATCAGTATAAGTAATAAAGTGATTATAAGTTTGCGAACTAGTTCCATATGCATCAGTTACAGTTAAACTGACATCGTAAGTTCCTGGTTGAGAATACACAACAACCGGGTCTTCTTGAGTGGATGAAGAAGGTGTTCCTCCAGGAAATGTCCATTGCCAACTAGCACTATTTAGGCGAACAGCTGAATGATCAATAAAATGAACAGTATCATTACTACAACTAATCTCTAGATTATCGGCAGCAATTTGTGCTGAAGGAGGTGCATTCTCATATAAGTCAATTTCATAAGCTGATCTATTTGTACCATTAAACAAAAGTCCTTTTCGATAATAAGGAACTAACTGAGTAGACAATGTGCTTTTAGGTAATTTATTGTCATAAATTATCCAATCATTCATAATATCATTTTTATAATATACTCTATTTCTTGTACCTATATATACTCCACCATTGCTTCCTCTATGATGTTCAATATTTGTCATATGTTCTCCATCCAGAGTTGATGTAGTTAAATTTATCCAATTTTGTCCTCCATCTACAGATTTAAACACTTTATATCCATCAATTGAATTATAATTTCCACTTTGTGTACATCTTACAACCCATAATATGTTTTCGTCATAACTACTAACAGTAATATCATAAGATCTAGATAGGTAGCCATTTAACAATGATGATGGTATAGTGATGTCTGTCCATGTATTACCTGCATCATTTGATCTATATATTTTTTTTTCGTCCCACCATCCTGGCCACGTAGCTACGTATATTACATTTGGGTTACTCCAAGCAACTTCTATAGAAGTTACTTTGTTATCAAAGTGATGAATGGGAATGTAAGAAGATCCATTATCTTTTGAAAGCCATAGAGTTGAGTCTTCTCCAATATAATGCCAGTTAAAACACCTTGGATCAAATTCCATTTGTGAAGACTCTCCAATTATATAAGATGCATTTGGTTGTTTATTTATTGAGAAGAGAGAAATATCTTTTGTTCTATCACCGGATAATATTTTTCCTCCGTAATCACTGTAAGCAATTCTAGGATTTCCAAAATTTACAAAACCTCTAATTCCATCTCCTCCATCTGTGCAAAGCCAATCATTTATGTAAGTGTTTTTATCTTTTAAAAGAGTCCCATTATGGTAAGCTCCTCCAAGCATTATTTCACCATCTTTAAATCCTGTTCCAAAACCCCAAAAATCCGTTCCTTCAATTCCGTATTGTTTTTTAAAAATGCTATCTCCACTATTATTAGAATAGAAGATCCCTCCATCACAAGCGAACCAGAGGTCATTTCCAAAATAATTTATATCATGAATATCCGCATGAACATATCCCTTCTTGTGCGGTTGACTCCATTTTGCAGGACATGTGAAATTACTACCTCCATCATAAGAAATCCAATGATTTATCCCTCCAACATGTATAATATTGGCATCAGTTGGATTGATTGCCAGCGCTAAATCATAATAGTATTGTCCCCCATCATCTGAACCATCAGGTTGCCATCCCATCATATTAATATTTACAGAGTCTGGTACTCCACCTGGCTGAGGTCCACAACATTCGAAACTCCAGTTTTCTCCTTTATCATAACTAATATATATGCCATAAAGCCCACTTCCTCCATTTGCCTCACCAGTAGCTAATGCAACAATTTTATTTGGTTCTGCAGCACTAACTGCAATCTCTGTTCTTTTTTGTGAATCTCCATTTAATGGATTAGGCCAGCCATTAGTAAAATTGGTTAATGTAGTACCTCCATCATCAGATCGATAGAATAAAGTACTGTCTCCAGCTTGTTTTACAAAATATATAGTATCATCAGAGCTAGGAAAGAATTCAATTTCCAAAAAGTTTCCATCCATAATTTGCATAAAGTTCAAACCACCATTTAAAGAATAATATAATCCTTTATCAGAAGCAATAAATATTTTGTGATTATTTGAAGGACTTAGCTTTATGTCTTTTATAGCATGTGATAAACTATTGAAAATTGTGTCTCCAATAAATAGCCAGTTTGTACCGCCATCAGTTGATTTATAGATACCATCATTTCCACTTATGTAAACAATATCTGGATTAATAAAATCTATTTCGATAGCATAAACTTTATTGATAGGTAAATCTCTAGTAATTAAATGCCAGTTATCTCCTTTGTCTGTACTCTTCCAAGCGCCAGCAGTTGCTGATCCCGCATATAAAATATTGGGATTACTTAAAGACTGTTCTATTGTATAAATATGTGCTGCTCCTGGAGCATAACTTCTACTAGCAGCATCCTTGTCAAAGTCCCATGGGCCAACAGATTTCCATTCATTAGAAGTTTTTGATTTTTTTTTTTTTTCTAAAGGTGGAGGAGTATTTCGACTTAAATTACGTAACCATCTTTTATAGTATTGACTGTGCTTATTTTTTATCAATTCATGATTTTTGTGATATTTGTTGTAAGCTGCAATTACTGCTCCTTCATTTATATTTTCTGCATATAATAATTTTACCCAATTAGGAAAACCTTCAATATTCGAATTATACTTCATTTCTTCTTGAGGAAAGAGTGAAAAATTTGAAAAAATAAAAAATATTATGATTTTATTTTTCATAATTACAGTATTAGAAAAAATGTAAAAAAATATAAATTTATTTTATAGTTTTTTATGATTATAAATTAAATATAGCTTTAATATCATCCTGGCAATCTAGTTTTTCCCAAGTAAATGTTTCTATATCAATATTTTTAGTTTTACCTTGTATATTAAAGGTAACCGTTTTCTTTTCTGATTTTCTACCCATATGTCCATAAGCAGCAGTCTCAGAATAAATAGGTTGTTTTAGTTTTAATCTATTAATAATTGAGGCAGGTTTCAAATTGAAACAATCCATTTTTTTAATTGTTTCAGCAATTTCTCCATCTGTCATATTTACTTTAGAAGTGTTATATGTATTTACAAAAATCCCCATTGGTTCAGCAACACCAATTGCATAACTTACTTGCACTAACATTCTTTCTGCAAGACCAGCTGCTACTAAGTTTTTTGCAATATGACGTGTTGCATAAGCTGCTGATCTATCTACTTTTGATGGATCTTTTCCAGAAAATGCTCCGCCACCATGAGCTCCTTTTCCCCCATAAGTATCTACAATAATTTTTCTTCCAGTTAATCCAGTGTCGCCATGCGGGCCCCCTATAACAAATTTTCCGGTTGGATTGACATGATATTTTTCATTTCCGAATAATTCTTTGTTTTTACTTGAAAGCTGTTCTTTAACTCTAGGGATAAGAATTTCTTTTACATCTTTCTCTATCTGTTTTTGCATAGTTTTTTCATCGGCAAAATTATCATGTTGAGTAGAAACAACAATATCACTAATCCTTTTCGGAGTATGGTCATCGTGATATTCTAAAGTGACCTGAGATTTTGAATCTGGACGTAAATATGTCATTTCTTCCCCCTTTTTTCTAATATCAGCAAGTTCTATAAGAATTTTATGAGATATATCTAGTGCAAGAGGCATTAGATTTTCAGTTTCGTTAGTTGCATAACCAAACATCATGCCTTGATCACCTGCTCCTTGTTCTTTATTTAATCCTTTCCCTTCCACTACACCTTGATTGATATCAGGAGATTGTTCGTGAATTGCAGAAATCACCCCACAACTGTCACCATCAAATTGATACTCAGATTTGTTATATCCTATTTTTAAGATTACTTCTCTTGCAATGTTTTGTACATCAATATAAGCATTTGATGTAACTTCTCCACTAAGAACTGTAAGTCCAGTTGTTACTAAAGTTTCACAAGCAACTTTTGAGTTTGGATCTTGTACCAAGAAATTATCTAATAATGCATCTGATATTTGATCAGCTACTTTGTCAGGGTGTCCTTCTGAAACGGACTCTGATGTAAAATAATAGGACATATGTTTTAATTTAATGTTATAAATCTTAATTCTAAAAAAATTTGACTAATAATTGCAAAACGAATACTTTTTTAGCATTTTTTTTAGTGGTTGCAATAGGCCAAATCTTTCCACGTTTTTTGCAAATGTATAATTTTTTTTAAAATGTATTAAAGGTTTTATTTTTTTTGTTTTACATTTGCATAATACTTATCAAGAAAGACTGAGGGATGGGCCCTGTGAAGTCTTGGCAACCTTGAAAATGCAAGGTGCCAAATCCCACTCCAAAAAGGAGGAAGATGAGAGAAATTCAAAATTTTTCTGAACAATCTTTCTTAATAAGTCTTGACAATACTTAGCATGTGTAAGAGAATAGACGAAATATTAGCAGAGAGAATTTTAGTTTTAGATGGTGCTATGGGTACTATGATTCAGAAATATAATCTTTCAGAAGAAGATTTTAGAGGTGAAAAATTTAAGAATCATTCTTGCGATCTTAAAGGCAACAATGATTTACTTTCGATTACTCGACCAGATATTATTAAAGCAATACACAAGGAATATTTAGATTCTGGAGCAGATATTATCGAAACTAATACTTTTAGTTCTACTGCTATTGCTCAAGCGGACTATAGTTTGGAATCAGCTGTATATGAGTTGAATTTAGAATCAGCAAAAATTGCAAAAGAGGTTGCTATTTCTTGTTCTAGTTATGAAAAACCAAGATTTGTTGCCGGTTCTATTGGTCCTACTAATAGAACAGCATCAATATCTCCAGATGTTGAAAATCCTGCACATCGGACAATTACTTTTGACCAATTAAAAGATTCATACCGTCAGCAAGTTAGAGGATTAATTGATGGAGGTGTAGATATTTTATTAGTCGAAACAGTTTTTGACACTTTAAATTGTAAAGCAGCTTTATTTGCGATTGAGGAAGTTTTTGAATTAAAAGCAATACGAATTCCTATTATGGTATCTGGAACTATAACAGATGAAAGTGGAAGAACTTTGTCAGGACAAACAGCCGAAGCATTTTTAACTTCTATTTCTCATATACCATTATTAAGTGTTGGATTTAATTGTGCTTTAGGAGCTGTTTCAATGAATCAATATATTAAAGTTTTATCTGATAAATCTCCATTTTACATAAGTGCTTTTCCAAATGCTGGATTGCCAAATGAGATGGGTGAATATGATCAAAGCCCAAATGGAATGGCTAAACAGCTTGAGGACTATATGAAGAGATTTATGGTTAATATTATTGGAGGTTGTTGTGGAACAACTCCAAATCACATTAAAGCTTTTTCGGAATTAGCACTAAAGTATAAACCAAGAGTTAGACCCAAAATAGGAAAGAAGATGCGCTTAAGTGGATTAGAAGCAGTTACTATTTCTAAGGAAAGTAACTTTGTAAATATTGGGGAGCGTACTAATGTAATGGGTTCTTTGCAATTTAAACGCTTGATAAAAGATAATAAATTGGAGGAAGCATTAGCGGTTGCCTTACATCAAGTAGAAGGAGGGGCTCAAGCTATTGACATTAATATGGATGATGGAATGCTGGATGGCAAGGAATGTATGATAAACTTTTTGAATTTAATTGCTTCTGATCCAGAGATATCTAAGGTGCCAATTATGATAGACTCTTCTAAATGGCATATTATTGAAGCAGGTCTTAAATGTATACAAGGCAAAGGGATTGTTAATTCTATTTCATTAAAAGAAGGAGAAGATGTATTTAAAAAACAAGCAAAACTTATTTTAAAATATGGTGCAGCTGTTGTTGTTATGGCTTTTGATGAAAATGGTCAGGCAGTTGAGTTTAATGATAAGATTAGGATTTGTGAAAGGGCATATCGTATTCTGGTAGATGACATTGGTTTTCCTGCTGAAGATATTATTTTTGATCCTAATATTTTAACAGTAGCAACCGGTATTGAGGAGCATAATAACTACGCTGTAGATTTTTTTAGGGCTACAAAATGGATTAAACAAAATTTGCCATATGCTAAAGTAAGTGGTGGAGTTAGTAATGTGTCTTTTTCATTTCGAGGAAATAATATTGTTCGTGAAGCGATGCACTCAGCATTTTTGTTTCATGCTATAAATAATGGCATGGACATGGGAATTGTTAATGCTGGAATGATAGAGGTTTATGAAAATATTCCAAAAAACTTATTGGATGCAGTAGAAGATGTTCTTCTTAATAAAGATGATGGCGCTACTGAGCGTTTAGTAGAGTTATCCGAAAACATAAAAGGCGAAGGTAAGCAACGCATAGAGGATTTATCTTGGAGAGAGCAGACAGTTGAAAGAAGATTGTCACACGCTTTAGTAAAAGGAATTGTTTCGTTTATTGAAGAAGATACTGAAGAAGCTCGATTAAAGTTTAAACGTCCATTGGATGTAATTGAAGGCCCACTTATGGATGGGATGGGAGTTGTTGGGAAATTGTTTGGAGAAGGTAAAATGTTTTTGCCGCAAGTAGTTAAAAGCGCTAGAGTAATGAAAAAAGCAGTTGCTATTCTTACCCCTTACATTGAGGCAGGTAAAACAGAAAGTACAAAAGTGGGTAAAATTCTTTTAGCCACTGTTAAAGGAGATGTGCATGACATAGGAAAAAATATTGTAGGAGTTGTTCTGGGGTGTAATAATTATGAAATTATTGATTTAGGAGTTATGGTGTCTTCAAACAAAATCTTGCAAGAAGCAAAAAAACATCAAGTAGATATAATTGGCTTGAGTGGTTTGATTACACCTTCTTTAGACGAGATGATTGATGTTGCTAAGGAGTTGCAGAGGGAGAATTTTAAAGTTCCTCTCATGATAGGTGGAGCGACAACTTCTAAAATTCATACGGCTGTAAAAATCAAAGAGCACTACAGTAATAATACAGTTGTTCATGTTTTAGATGCTTCTAAATCTGTGGGAGTTGCAAGTAAATTGTTAGGTAAAGAAAAAGATGTTTATAGAAAAGAGATTTCTACTGAGTATGATGTAATTAAAGAAAATTATCTTAATAGGAGATCGGTCAAAGATTTTATTAGTCTAGAAGATGCTAGAAATAATTTTTATAAGGTAGACTGGGATCAAGTATCAATTCATAAACCTAATCAGTTGGGAGTACAAGTCTTTGAAGATATTAATATAAATACAATACGAAAATACATTGATTGGACCCCTTTCTTTTTTACTTGGGAAATGCGCAAGAAATACCCTGAAATTCTCAAAGATAAAATATTTGGGGAACAAGCTTTACAGTTATTTGATAATGCAAATAAAATGATTGATAATATTATCAAATATAATTGGGTAGAAATTAAAGCTGTTATTGGAATTTGGGAGGCAAACTCTGAAGGAGATGATGTTCATTTATTTGAAAATGATAAGCAAATAGCAACTTATAATTTTTTACGTCAGCAAGCAAAGAAGAGCAAGGCAAATAGATGTCTTGCTGATTTTATTACCCCTATTTCTCAAGTAAAAAAAGATTATGTAGGATCTTTTGTTTGTACAGCAGGATTAGGAATTGAAAAGCAGTTAGCTGTTTTTGATAGAGATCAAGATGATTATAATAGTATTATGCTTAAAGCTATTGCTGATAGATTAGCTGAAGCACTTACTGAATATATGCATGAAAGAGTCAGAAAAGAGATTTGGGGCTATGCTCCTGATGAGCAGTTAATGAATAATGATTTAATTGCAGAAAAGTATAGAGGGATTCGACCTGCTCCAGGATACACAGCATGTCCTGATCATACTGAAAAGTTGAAAATATTTGAGTTACTTAATGCTAAAAAGAATATAGGAGTTTCTCTTACAGAAAGTATGGCAATGAATCCAAATGCTACTGTAAGTGGATATTATTTCTCACATCCAGACGCAAAATATTTTAGCGTAGGGAAGGTTCAAGATGACCAGATATTAGATTATGCAAAACGAAAGGATATGAGCAAAGAAAAGGTTTTAAAATGGCTTAGGTCAAACATATAAAATAGGATAATGAAAGTTATAGAACATATTAAGAATGCTAAGAAAACATTGTTTTCTTTTGAGATTTTACCTCCTTTAAAAGGGAAAAGTATACAATCTATTTATGATTCACTAGATCCTTTAATGGAGTTTAATCCTCCATTCATTGATGTGACTTATCATAGAGAAGAATATGTATATAAGAAAAGAAATGATGGATTATTAGAAAGAAGATCAGTTAGGAAACGACCAGGAACGGTTGGTATTTGTGCAGCTATTATGAATAAATATAATGTTGATACTGTCCCTCATATTATTTGTGGTGGATTTAATCAGGAGGAGACTGAGAATGCATTAATTGATTTAGATTTTTTAGGTGTTGAGAATGTTTTAGTTTTAAGAGGGGACCCAATTAAAAATGAAACATATTTTACAGCTGAGGAAGGTGGACATAGTTATGCTTCTGAATTGCTACAACAAATTGTTGCTATGAATAATGGAATTTATTTAGATGAAGAATTAAAGAATTCTTCTCCTACTAACTTTTGTGTTGGAGTAGCTGGATATCCAGAAAAACATTTTGAGGCGCCTAACATGAAATCAGATATTCATTTTTTAAAGAAAAAAGTTGAGGCAGGTGCTGATTATATTGTTACTCAGATGTTTTTCGATAATCAACAGTATTTTGACTTTGTTAATCTCTGTAGAGAAAATAATATTACTATTCCAATTATACCAGGTTTAAAGCCAATTTCAACTATTAAACAATTGACATTACTGCCACAGAGATTTCATTTAAATGTTCCCAATGCTTTAGTCGATACAGTTATTAAATGTAAAAATAATGAAGAGGTAAGAAGAGTAGGAATCGAGTGGTCCATTCAACAAACTAAAGAATTAATTGAGTTTGGGGCACCATGTATCCATTTTTATACTATGGGAAGATCAGATAATGTTCAGGAAATAGTTGCTAATTTCTGTTAACAAGTTAACTTTTGAAAATGTTCTTCTAAATCAATATTATCTTTATTCAGTTTTGAAATTAACTGGTCATCGACAATCTTTCCATGATTGATTACAATTACTCTGTTACACATTTTATCTACTTCTTGCATTATATGTGTTGAAAGTAAAACTGTTTTTTCTTTGCCAACTTCTTTTATTAAATTTCTTATTTCTATTAACTGATTTGGGTCTAAGCCTGTAGTTGGTTCATCTAAGATTAAAACTTCAGGGTTATGAATCAAAGCTGATGCAATACCCACTCTTTGTTGATACCCTTTACTTAGTTCCTTTATTTTTTTTTGTTGTACTTTATCAAGGCCTACTTTGCTAATGATTTGTAATAATCTTTCGTTTATATTTATGACATTGTACAGGCCTGCTATAAATGTAAGGTATTCTTTTATATACATGTCATTATAAAGAGCGTTATTTTCTGGAAGATAACCAATGTGTGATTTTACTAATATATCTTGTTTTTTTGTGTCTACATCACAGATTGTTACATTTCCTTTATCTTGTTTTAGATAACAACAGATTATTTTCATAAGTGTAGATTTTCCGGCTCCGTTTGGGCCTAAAAAACCAACAATTTCTCCTTTTTTTAATGAGAACGAAACATTAGAAAGGGCTTGCTGAGTTCCATAGCTCTTACTTATATTTTTAACTGAAATTGACATATAGGTTTACAATATGAATTTTTTGTAAAAATAAGTAATTTATAATCGTATTATTGCAATAATGAATGGAATTGTTATTAAAACTACAGGTATATATTATACCGTAAAAACTGATGCTAATGATATTGTGCAATGTCGATTAAAGGGAAAATTACGAATTGCAAATATAAAAAGTACCAATCCAGTTGTAGTTGGAGACAAAGTAGAGGTTAAACAAGAATCTAAATTATGGATAATAGAAAGAATACGAAAGAGAAAAAACTATCTTTTAAGAAGATCAGTTAACTTATCAAAGGAACATCATATTATTGCATCTAATATTGATTTAGCTATTTTAATGATCACTTTAGATAGCCCGGTAACCTCAACTGGCTTTATTGATAGGTTTTTGGTTGCAGCTAATGCATATGGTGTAGGTGTTGTGTTACTTTTTAATAAAATTGATTTATTAAAAGGGGATATATTGCAAAAACAGATACATCTGCAAAAAGTTTATGAGAATATAGGCTATAAGTGTTATTCACTTTCAGTTCTTAATGATGATTTATCAAGTATTAAAAAACTTATGACTGATAGAATAAATATTGTTTCTGGCCATTCAGGTGTTGGAAAGTCTACATTTATAAATAAGCTCCAGCCTAATTTAAATATTGATACAAATGAAGTTTCTAAGGCTCATAAACAAGGCCAGCACACTACTACTTTCTCAGAGTTGCATGATCTAGATTTTGGTGCGTCTATTATTGATACTCCTGGTATCAAAGGTTTTGGTTTAGTAGAATTAGAATTTAATCAAATTGGAAATTATTTTCCAGAATTTTTTGCATTGAAAAAATATTGTAAATTTCATAATTGTATACATAAGGATGAGCCTGATTGTGCCGTGAAAAAAAACTTAGCAATAGGAGAAATTGCTGAGAGTAGATATAAAAATTATTTAAATATGTTAGTAGAAGATGGGGATCGTTTCAGAACTAATTTTTATTAAATGAGAGCTGTTATTCAAAGAGTAAGTAGTGCTTCTGTATTAATTAATAATAGGATTGTTTCAGAAATAGGTTTAGGTCTTGTGATTTTTTTAGGAATTGAATTAAAAGATACTAATGAAGATTCATTGTGGCTTTCAAATAAAATTGCAAAACTCAGAATTTTTTCTGATTCCCAAGGTAAAATGAATAATTCTATTATTGATGTTGGAGCTCAAGCAATTGTAGTGAGTCAGTTTACTTTACATGCTAAAACAAAGAAAGGAAATAGACCTTCTTATATAAATGCAGCTGATTCAAAAAACGCAGTTTCTTTGTACAGACAATTTAAAAAGGATTTATCTAAGTTAATTTCTCAAGATGTTCTCTCAGGAGAATTTGGTGCAGACATGCAAGTGGGTTTAGTTAATGATGGGCCCGTTACGATTATAATAGATACAAAAAATAAGGAATAATTATTTTTTCATTTTATCCGGAAAACCGTATGTATGTACTATATCTATGTTTTTTGATAGAGACATAATGCCTGGATTTATACCTAATTTGTTCTGAGGAATTTTAAATCCTAATTTTGTGTAGTATTTTTTCCATGTTTGTAGTGTGTCTCCACTAATTGGATCAAGAAAAGTCATAGGCTGTAATTGAAAAATAGAATCTTTTTTGAAAGCTTCATAAATTAATTCTGAACAGTAATAGCTGTTATTATTTATAAGAAAATAGTCGTCATAATCTGACCCAATTTTACTAAGACTGTATTCAACTGCTTGAGATATGTTATTTTTGAATTCATTTTTTAATCTTCCAACAATGATTTTTGGATTTCCATTTTCATCTTTTGATCTAGCCATAAAATCATCTATACTCGTTAGCATGACTTTTGGAGGAATTGCTTCTAGAACTTTTAGTTGTGTGTCATCATAAACTATGAGTCCAATATGAGACAGGTTTGCTCCATTATAACCAGGAGTTACCAATTCTATTGCATCACAAAGAGGAGAGGAGTCTAAATCTTGAAATAGCAAGTCGCCTTCTTTCAAGTCAAAATTACTTTTGCAAGAGCACATTAACAGGCATAGTAAGTAAAAGTATTTTTTCATGTGATAAAAATATAGAGTGAGGATTATAAATAATCCTCTTATAAATTGAGCTGAATAGTTTTATTCTGCTAATACAATTATTTTATTATTTTGCATTTCGATTACACCTCCTTTTATATCAAATTTTTCTATATTCTTATTAATATCGATCACTCTGATTTTTCCTGCACAAAGAGTTGAGACGATTGGGGCATGGTTGTTAAGTATTTCAAATTCTCCATTTGTTCCAGGAAATTTGACTGAATTCACCTCTCCATTAAACATTTTTTTTTCAGGTGTAATAATTTCAAGTTTCATTGTGTGTTTATTTAGCTTCAGCTAGCATCTTTTCTCCTTTTTCAATAGCTTCTTCAATAGAACCTACTAAATTAAATGCGGCTTCTGGATATTTATCTACTTTTCCGTCCATAATCATATTGAATCCCTTAATTGTGTCTTGAATATCAACAAGCACTCCTTTCAGTCCTGTAAATTGTTCAGCTACATGAAATGGTTGAGATAAGAATCTCTGCACTCTTCTAGCTCTATGAACTGCTTGTTTATCTTCGTCAGATAATTCATCCATACCTAGAATAGCAATAATATCTTGTAATTCTTTGTATCTCTGTAGTAACTCTTTAACATCTTGAGCACATTTATAATGCTCAGCTCCTACTATATCTTCAGTTAATATTCTCGATGTTGAATCTAGAGGATCTACTGCTGGGTAAATCCCTAATTCAGCAATTTTTCTTGAAAGAACAGTAGTTGCATCAAGATGAGCAAATGTTGTTGCAGGAGCAGGGTCAGTTAAATCATCTGCAGGAACATATACGGCTTGCACAGAAGTAATAGATCCATTTTTAGTTGAAGTAATTCTTTCTTGCATAGTTCCCATTTCAGTAGCTAATGTTGGTTGATATCCTACTGCAGATGGCATTCGACCAAGTAATGCAGAAACTTCAGATCCAGCTTGTGTGAATCTAAATATATTATCAACGAAGAAAAGAACATCTTTTCCTTTTCCATCTCCATCTCCATCTCTAAAATATTCAGCAATTGTTAGACCAGAGAGAGCAACTCTTGCTCTTGCTCCTGGCGGCTCATTCATTTGTCCAAACACAAATGTTGCTTTAGAATCACCCATTTTTTTTCTGTCAACTTTTGATAAGTCCCATCCTCCTTCTTCCATTGAATGATTAAAGTCTTCTCCATAGTTAATGATTCCAGATTCTAACATTTCTCTCATTAGATCATTACCTTCTCTTGTTCTTTCGCCAACACCAGCAAAAACTGAAAGACCACCATGCCCTTTTGCAATATTGTTAATTAATTCTTGTATAAGTACTGTTTTGCCAACGCCAGCTCCTCCAAATAATCCAATTTTTCCTCCTTTAGCATAAGGTTCAATAAGATCAATAACTTTTATTCCAGTGTATAATACTTCTGTTGATGTTGATAGATCTTCAAATTTTGGTGGTTCATTGTGTATTGCTCTTCCATTTGATTTTTCAAGGTTTTCCATCCCATCAATAGCATCTCCAATTACGTTAAAAACTCTTCCTTTTATATTTTCTCCTATTGGCATTTTTATAGGAGCTCCCGTAGCCAATACTTCCGTCCCTCTATTGATACCATCAGTAGTTTCCATAGATATAGCTCTTACAGTGTCTTCTCCTATGTGTTGTTGACATTCTAGTATTAGTTTTTCTCCATTTTCTCTATTAATCTCTAAAGAATCATAGATATCAGGTAATCCCATTTCATTGTTGTCGAATGTAACATCAACCACAGGTCCAATAATTTGTGATACTCTTCCAGTGTTTTTTGACATTTTTTGTTTTTTTAAAATCTTTAAAATCTTTTCTTTGATGGCTGCAAACTTACTATTTTTAAATTGTTTAGTGCTAATAAATATGGGTTTAAATTAATTGTTAATTTTGAACACTTTTTTAACATTTAAAACATAGCCTGATAGTGAATATATACCATTCTATTGATGACTTCCCCTCAGAAATAAAAACAATAGTTACTATTGGGACTTTTGATGGGGTACACAAGGGTCATGAAACAATTATTAACAGAATAAATCAAATTGCTAAAGAAAAGGCTCTAAGTAGTGTTTTATTAACATTTGACCCTCATCCGAGGCATGTTATTTACCCAGATGATCAAGAGTTAAAATTAATTTATACAATTGATGAAAAAATTGAAGCTTTAAGTAAGACAGGTTTGCAAAATTTAGTTGTTCATAGATTTACTAGAGAATTCTCAAGAACAAAATCAGTTAATTTTATAAGAGATTTTTTGGTGAATAAACTGAATATGAAACATATGGTAGTTGGTTTTGATCATCATTTTGGTAAAAATAGAGAAGGGACTTACAATAATTTACTGGAATTGTCAGAATTGTATATGTTTAAACTTGAGAAAATTAAACCTTTAAAAGTAAATGGTATTACTATAAGTTCTACCAAGATTAGAAGAGCAATATTAGAAGGTGAATTTGATAAGGTAAATTCATATATTTCTTGTAATTTTTCGATTAAGGGAAGAGTGATTTATGGAAATAATATTGGAAAAAGTATAGGTTTTCCAACGGCTAATTTAGATATACAACATAAATATAAAATTTTGCCAAAAAATGGCGTTTATGCTGTTAAGATTTTTATAGAAAATAAGCAGTATTTTGGTATGTTAAATTTGGGGCATCGGCCATCTGTCTTAGATGATACTTTGACAATTGAAGTTCATATTTTTGATTTTAGTGATAATATTTATAATCTTGAATTGAAAATTGAGTTTGTACAAAGAATGAGAGATGAGAAGAAATTTATAGATTTAGAGAAATTAAAATCTCAACTAAAAATTGATGAGATAAATAGCAAAAAGATTTTTAATTTATTGCGTTAGTCTTCAGAACTAATTTAATTAATCTAATATTTCTAGTTTAGCAAATTTTAACAAGAGTTGTTTTTGACCAATACCATTAAAAAAAACAGTTGCCTTCTTGCTATTGCCTTCACCAGAAATGCTAATTACTTTTCCTTCTCCAAATTGACTGTGTTTTACATTTGATCCATTTGTGATTTTACTTAGATCACTTTCATTAATTTGTATCTTTTTATTTGTATTAACTTGTGTTAACTTTTGTTTTTTAATAAAGTTATTATCATCAAATGAATGTTTTTTTTGCTTGTATTTTGTTTTAGAATAAATTATATGTGGGCTGTAATCTTTCTTTTTTGCATAAATTTGATGTTTTTCAAGATATCTATCATCTAATTCTTTAATAAATCTACTTTGCTTAGAGTCTATAAATTGCCCCCATTTAAATCTTGTTGTGGCAAAAGATAGAAAGAGTCTTTTTTTAGCTCTGGTAATGGCAACATAAAAAAGTCTTCTTTCCTCTTCTAAATTTTCTTGGCTTTCTCCGCTTATCATACTTGGAAAAAGATTTTCTTCAAGCCCTACTACAAAAACATAAGGAAATTCAAGTCCTTTTGCTGCATGTACCGTCATCAATGTAACTTTGTTAAAATCATTTTGCGTTTCTTTATCTTGATCAGTTAAAAGAGCAACATCTTGCATAAAATCTGAAAGCTTGTTGTAGCCTTTTGCTGCATTTTCACTAAAATCTTTTATTCCATTTAATAGTTCCAAAGTATTTTCAAATCTACTAATTCCTTCTGGAGAATTGTCATTATTTAAATCATTTAAAATTCCTGTTTTTTTAGCAATTGATTCTGCAATTGTGTATGCATCTATTGCGCTAGAATCTTCAATAAACTTATTAATCATTAAAGCAAATTCTTCGAGTTTTTTTATAGCACCTTTATTAATCTTGTTTTCTATTTTGTCAAGATGATTAATTATTTCCCAAATAGTTTTGTTTTGTGTGTTAGAGATAGCATTCAAGTTTTGAATTGTAGTTGCTCCAATGCCTCTTCTTGGGTAATTTATTATTCTTTTAAATGCCTCTTCATCACTTGGATTTATAGTAAGACGATAGTATGCTAATAGATCTTTTATTTCTTTCCTTTGATAAAATGAAAGACCTCCATAAATTTTATAAGCTATATTTCTTTTTCTTAGGGATTCTTCAAGTGCTCTTGACTGTGCATTGGTTCTGTATAGAATTGCAAAATCTTTAGCCTGTGATTGGTTTTTAATTAGAATTTCAGATATGGTATTGGCAACGAGTCTTCCTTCGTCATTATCTGATCCAGTTTTTACAACAATAATTTTATCTCCCGCTATATTTTCAGTCCATACAGTTTTTTCAATTTTTTTTTCGTTATGTTTAATGATACTATTTGCTGCATTGACAATAGTTGATGTAGATCTGTAGTTTTGTTCTAATTTATAGCTTTTATAATCAGGGTAATCAATTCTAAAGTTTAAAATGTTTTGGATGTTTGCGCCTCTAAATGCATATATACTTTGGGCATCATCACCAACTATGCAAATATTTTTATAAAGTGCTGCTAGCTTCTTAATAATTAAATATTGAATATGATTTGTATCTTGATATTCATCAATTAAAATATACTCGAATTTTTCTTGATATTTTAATAATATGTTTGGAAAATTTTCTAAAAGCTGATAAGTTTTTAGTAACAAATCATCAAAATCCATTGCTGATGCTTTTTGACATCTTTGTATATACATTTGATAAACTCTTCCAAAAGCTGTACGTTTTGCAATTTGATCTTGTGTATTTAATTCAGAGTTTTTGTTGTAGTTTTCAGGAGTTATGAAGTTGTTTTTTAGTGAGGATATTCTATTTCTTATAAAGCCTGCTTTATAAATGTCTTTATCCAGATTTAACTCTTTAATTATACTATTAATTAAGCTTTTTGAATCATCTGTGTCGTAAATTGTAAAATTTGATGGATAATTTAACTTTTCGGCTTCAAATCGTAAAATTTTTGAGAAAACGGAGTGAAAGGTTCCCATCCATAAGTTACTTGCTTTAGAATCACCAACTGTTTCTTCAATTCTTGAACGCATCTCCTTAGATGCCTTGTTAGTGAAGGTAAGTGCTAAAATATTAAATGGAGATACACCTTTTTCTAGAAGATGGACAATTCTATAGGTCAGAACTCTTGTTTTTCCAGATCCAGCCCCAGCAATTATCATTAGAGGTCCTTGAATGTGAGTTACTGCTTTTTGTTGTTCAGGGTTTAGTTTTTTTAGATAGTCATTCATATTAAAAATTAGGTGTTCAAAAGTACATGTTTATTGGTTATATATATAGTAGGGTTGCTAAAAATTTTGTATCTTTGCCAATTAGAGGTTTTCTCTACTAAATGAAATAGTATTTAAACTTATACTACATGGATAAAAAATTACTTTTTATAACGACATTTTTAATCTCGTTATTTTTCACGCTAAATATAACTGCTCAGACTTCACATAATATTAATGGTGGGAATTTTTACTTTGCTCCAAGTTCATTAACTATTGATGTTGGAGATACAGTGTATTGGATAAATGATGGAGGATTTCACAATGTTAATTTTCACATTAATACACTTTCTAATCCTCCAGTAACTTTTGGTAATCCTACTTGGTTTACTTCTACTCCTACTTCTGATGATACTATTTTTATGTATGTCTTTACTATTCCTGGAAATTATCAGTATGATTGTTCTGTAGGTGCTCATGCTGCAAATGGTATGGTAGGACAGCTTATTGTTAATGCATCTTCATTGCCCTCAATTAGTGTTGCTACTACAGATCCAGATTGTACAGGTGATAATGGTATTATTGATGTTGATCTTGTTCAATCAGTTCCTCCATCTTCACTAAAGGTTTTATATAGATGGTTAAATACTGCTGGATCATGGATTACTTTAGCAACTCAAAATAGTAATACTACTAATACTTTTACAACGAATTTACAAAATCTTTCATTTCCAGCTGGTCAATATAAAATTGAGTTGGTAGATTCAGCAACAAATAATCTTATTCAGGATGAATTACTTACACTAGTTGATCCATCTCCTGTTGTTGTGTCTTTACAATCTTCACAGGATCCATCCACACCAATAAGTAATGATGGAGCTATTAATATTTCAGTAGCTGGAGGGACAGTGTCTAGCTCTTACACTTATAATTGGTCTAATGGAGTTACAACTGAGGATATAAGTAATATTACTGCAGGAATATATACTGTAATTGCTACTGATGATAATGGTTGCCCTGACACAGCTTCATTTTCTATTTCAGCAATTAGCAATTGTGGTTATGATACTTCGACCGTAAATGTTTCATGCTTTTCAGCATTGGATGGTCAAATCCATGTGTCAAATATTTACGGACTTTTTCCTTATACCTTATCATTAAAAGATACTACTTTAAATAACTTAAATTTAGACACTCTTATTTGTAATACATGTCCAGGAAGTTCGGATACAAGTCATGTATTTGTTGGTGGAGCTGGGTCTGGTTTTAATTATGGTATTGGTAAAGGAGAGTATGAATTAATACTTACAGATGCTAGCGGTTGTTCCAAAACTACTTATATCTCTATTGACAGAGTGGGTCAACCTTTTATCATTGGCGACACAACTATTTCTCTTATAACAGATACTATAAATCCAAATGGTTACTTTACTTTAAGTAATATATCTGGAGGTACTGGAGGTCCTTATAATTTTACATGGTATGATGCTAATGGTAATCTTTTACAGAATTCTACTTCATCTACTTTAGATTCTTTAGATGTAGGAACATATTCTGTTGTGATTACTGATAATAGCGGTTGTAATTCCGGAATTGTATCACCAATTACAGGGCTAGCAACAATTGTTTTCCAGATGAATTTAGCTCCTGGCTGTTATAAGGATAGTGTTCTAGTACATAATATTTGTCCTGGTGCAAGTCAGGGAGAAGCAATGTTTATTCTTGGAGACGCTTGGACAAGTTATAATTTGTATACAGATACTTTTGGTACTCCAATTCCTGGATATTCTAATCCTGCTTCTGTTACTAATATTACAGGTCTGGCTACTGGTATTTATAATTTGATGTTATCATCAACTATAAATTGTTTAGATTCTATTATGACTTTTGAGATTTTAGAACCAGTTATAGATAATATTGAAATAACTAATGCGGTTGTTGGAAGTGGAAATATGCTTTGTCAAGATGATAGCAGTAGAATTTTTATAGAAATTTCTAATCTTGACTCAAGTTATTCATATTTGTATAGAATAGATTATAATGGCTCTCCATTAGGACAAGCAAATTTAATTGATGATACATCTTCACAATATTATAAAGCTGATAGCTATGAATTAATTTTACTTTATGGTCCTTCAAATTCATGTCAGAATGTTAGTGGTTATACACCTAGTAATTTTACTATAGGGGAATATATTTTAGATATAGATTCAGTTAATATAACTGATGAGATTTGCGGAGTTTCAACGGGTGAAATTGATATTTATATTAGTGCGGATAATAGTCCTTTTGATTATACTCTTACTGACATCTTTGGAGATACAGTTGCTAGTGATAATGTCGCAACAAATTCTTTTAATTTTTTATCAAGTGCTGATACTCTATTAGTTACTGTAGAAGATGATAAAAAATGTGCGACAAGTTGGTATACTCCTGTTGTTATTTCTGAGATTGTTAATATTGAATTATCAAAAACTATAACAGCAGAGACTTGTAATGAAAATGACGGGTTCTTAAAAGTTATTGCTTCAAATGGTGAGGGTAGTTATGATTTTATTTTAGTAAGTACTAATCATGACTCAATCTTTAAATTTGATGCTGATACTTTTATGGTCGATACTTTAGTTGAAGGTACTTATTTTCTAATTGTTAATGATGATTCTTCCTGTGTAAAAATTGATACTATTTCTATTGAAAGTGTTATTCCTTTTCAGATATCATCATTAAACAAAGTTGTTGAGACTTGCTGTGGTGATAATGGATCATTAGAAGTAAATATAAATCCTGGAGACGGAGCAGTATTTCAATATATTTTAAGATATGATACATCTGCTATTAATGCCTTGAACCTTTCATCTATGGGTGTAGATGAGTTACATATTGATACATTTAATCTCACGCAGAATAATTCCATTTTTACTAATTTAAAACGAGGTTATTATCATGTTTATGTTGAGGATGAGTATGGCTGTAAAGATTCTGTAGATTATGTTGCGTATCATCAAGGACTTTCATCAGTTAATACATATTTGGGAATTGATGCTTCAATTTCTTTAGATATGTCTGTTTCTAAAACTAATGTTATTTGTTTTGAAGATACTAATGCTACGGTTAAGTTATTATATCCTAATATCTGCTATAATTACGAGTTATTACTTTATCACGATACTGCTGCAACACAATTAATTGCTACTGACTCAATAAGAATATCAGATACATTAGTGTATTTTGATGCTTTATATGCTGGTATATACGGTATTAAAGGGCTTTCTAATTCTAATTATCCTGGTTGTGTAAGAACGTCAGATACATTTGAAATTTTAGAACCTAGTATTGTTTCTTATGATTCGCCTATTAGTTCGCCAGCATTTTGTTTAAATGGTGGTTTTGCTATTGATGGTGGTACTTGTAATGGTATTGTATGGCTTCCTAATACCCCGACTGGTGGAGTTACAGATACTTCTCTAATACAAGGAGATACATTGTATCAATATTACATAAATCGTGTAAATTCTTCTACATCATATTTTCAAGGACCTATTTTAACAGATAGTTCTTTTACTGGTCTATGTCCTGGTGAGTATGAAGTTCAGGTTTTTGATGGAAACAATTGTATGGTAAGAGATACAGTAGAAGTTTTAGACAGCTCTTTATATGTAGATAGTCTATTAACAACAGATATTTCGTGCTATGATAGTTCTGATGCCTCAATTCATGTATATGTACATGGTGGCGTTGGAAATTATCATTTTGTATGGACTGATCTTTCTGGATTTATATTTAATGATACAACATATACTATTGATAGTTTGATTGCAGGAGAATATTTTGTTACTGTTTACGATTCTGCTAATTGCTTTGCTTCTGGCTCTGCAAGTATTCTTCCTGCGCCAGACTCTTTAGATATACTTGCTAGAATGGATACTTACAATGTTGATGAAACGTGTGAAAGATTTACTGAGGATGGAAGTGTAGCTTTTGAGATTAGAGGAGGAACTGGTCCTTATATTTATGAATGGTTTAATAGTGATACATCTGTAACTGGAATAGACACTGCTTTTGCCATATACTGTGATACTTGTATCTCAACATTTGATAATTCACCATTTGACTCAGTGTATATATTTGATGGGTTTACTTCTGATACTTATCGTTTTACTCTAACAGATGTAAATGGATGCTCAACATCTCCTTGGTTTCCTATAGACTCATTTAGAGTTGTTGCTCTAAACAGGAATAATCCACTAGAGATAGATTCTATTATTGGATGGCAAGAAATATTGTGTTTTGGATCAATTTCTGATTCAATTGTTCTTAACATGAATTCTTCTGCAGTATATCCTCTAACTTTTATTTTAGACTCCAGTAATACTGTTACAAATGATAGCATAGTTAATTACTCTGGTATTTTTACTTCATTAAGTGCGAATGATTATGATGTTCGTGTTATAGATTCATTTGGTTGTTATATAGATACTTTCTTTACTATAAATGAACAATCTCAAATTATTATAAGTTCTATTGTCCAAAACGTAAGTTGTTTTGGAGATAATGATGGTTCTATTTCTTTACAGCTTAGTGGTGGTATTTCGCCCTATTCTTATCAGTGGTTATCTGGAGAGTTTACTTCTAATATTAATGATTTGTCAGCAGGGACGTATAGTGTTATTGTGACTGACACATTTGGCTGTACATCTTCTGATAGCATATATGTTGCAGAGCCTTCTCCAATACAATCTGTTGTTACTAATAAACAAGATGCTCTTTGTAATGGCACTGCTACTGCAAGTGCATTAATTAGTGTAACTAACTCAACTGGAACACCACCATATCATTATAGCTGGGTTAACATTTCAGATCCTCAAGTTATTGATAATGATTCTTTACTATCTGATGTTAGTGCAGGTGTTTATATATGTACGATTACTGATGTTAATGGCTGTGAAGATACTATTAGTGTAAGCTTAAATGAAGCACCAAAAGTAATGTTAGAAATCGCTGACACAATAGCTAATCTTTGTGCTGGCGAATCTAATGGAGAGATTGTAGTTATTGCAAGTGGTGGTACTCCACCATATCATGATTATACAATTAAAGGCTCAAATAATCCTACTGCACAATCATCAAGTATTTTTTCTAATTTAAGTGAAGATAATTATTATTTTTGGGTTTTTGATGATAATAATTGCTCATCAGATACTGTAGGGCCTACAAAGCTTGGAGATCCAGGTTTACTTCAAATATTAGATTCAGTAGTTACTGATCTGACCTGTTATGAATCCAATGATGGAGTTATTATTTTCGATATAAATGGTGGAATTTCTACTTATAATTATGAGCTTTTTTATAATGAATCCTCAGTTGAATATGGCGTTGCTTTTCAGCAGTCTAGCTTTTTAGAATTTAGCAATTTAATTGCAGGAGAATACAAACTAGAAATAGTTGATGCTAATGGTTGTGAGGATGATATCTCTTTATCAATTTCTCAGCCAGATGAAGTTATTTCTGATTTTACTCTATCTGAAAACCTAATTTTCAAAAATAGTACAATAAATGTTTCAAATTTTTCAGAAGGGGCTGATATTTACACATGGAATTTTGGAGATGGAAGCGGAGATGTTGTAGGATTTGAAACAGCTCATAAATATACTCAACAAGGTATATTTGAGATTAGACTTGTTGCAAATAATTCTGATTTGGATAATGAATGTAATGATACATCATGGGTAAATATTAATGTTGAGGGCTATGATATTTATAATGTATTTACTCCTAATGGAGATGGTATTAATGATACTTACCAATTTGCTGATGAGATGCTAACCAAATTAAATGTAAGTATTTATAATAGATGGGGACAACAAGTATTTGAGATAAATGATATTAAAGGAGTTTGGGATGGTAGAGGTTATAATGGAGAGTTGCTTCCAGATGGTGTATACTTTTTTGTAATGGAGGCAGTTGGAGAACTAGGAATTTCGCATGTAGAAGAAGGAACAATAACTTTAATAAAGTAACAGATTATATGAGAAGAATTATATTATTATGCTTGATTTTTGCGACACTTAGTAATGTGAAAGCCACTCATATAATGGGGGGTGAGATTACTTGGGAATGTATTAAAACAGGACCAGATGTAGGTAAATACATCTTTACAATGAAGTTGTATAGAGATTGTGATGGTGTTACTTTATCAACTTTTGCACAAACCTTGGATGTGCATTTTCATCCAACAGTAACTCAAATAACTGTAGATTTTGTTAGCAATACTGATATTTCTCCACCCTGTGATGTTACAAATAGTGGAAACCCAGCATTAGATTGTCAAAACAACCCTGTTGGAGCTGTAGAGGAATACGTATATACTTCAGCACCTATTGCATTACCAGGTGTTCCTCCAGTGGGAGGTTGGTTTTTTACATGGGATTCTTGTTGTAGAAATGGAGCGACATCAAATTTAGTTTTATCAAGTACAACAAATCCTACAGAGGGTTTTACATTAAGAGCTGCAATGTATCCGTATATTGATCCATCTACAGGTCTTTTGTTACCAGCAGATCCATGTTTTGATTCTTCTCCTATTTTTAATGAAACACCACAAACTATTATTTGTACTGGATATCCATTTGCATATTCACATAACGCTTCAGATTCTGAACTAGATAGTATTAATTATGAATGGGCAGAAGCATTAGACGATATGGCTTTTGGTGCTGCATATAATCCTCCAGCAAATCCAGCATTTATTCCTTATGTTGCTCCTTATTCTTTTAATAATCCTATGCCAGGTAATGTTAATCTTGATCCTGTAACCGGAGAGATTTCATATAATTCTAATATTTCTGGTAACTTTTCAACAGTTGTTAAGGTTGATGCATATAAATGTGGGCAAAGGGTTGCGTCTATTTATAGAGAAATACAGGCTGTATTGATTAATTGTGCTCCAATGTCTGGCGGTGGACCTAATAATCCGCCGCTTATTACTGCTCCTGTTGGAACTCAGAATTGGACTACAACATTAAACCCTTCTGGATTACCTACATATTCTACAACAGTAAACGCTGGTGAACTAGTAGTTTTTGATATTGTAGGTACTGACAACGATATATATTCATCAGGAGTTGCTCAAAGTATTTCTATGACTATTTCTGGTGGTCAAATGGCTAATGATTTTATTACAGATACAGATTGTGATAATCCTCCTTGTGCAACATTTGTAGATCTATCAAATAACATTCCGCCGATTGTTCAACCATCAATTGTTTCTGGAGTATTTACATGGCAAACATCATGTAGTCAGATTCTTTCAGATGCTGGGTGTGGAAAAACAACGAATGTATTTACTTTTTTGGTTACTGTTAAAGATGATTTTTGTCCAGCTAATGCTATTACAATTGCAACTATGAAGATTACAATTGATCCTGCAGTTACACAGCCTGCTCCTGATTTTAAATGTGTAACAAGAAGTAATTCTGGAGAAATAAGTGTGACATGGGATCATTGGCCTGATGCAACTAATTCTACTGTGTATTATATTTACGGATCAGAGAATATTGGGGGTCCTTACAGCCTTGTAGGACAGCAAAATTTTCCAAATACTTCTTTTTCTTCATCAAGTATATCTTCTAATATAAATTACTTTTATATGACTCTTGAGTCATTATGTGCAGATATGTCTGATGAATCAGATACTATTATGCCAGTCCAGTTTTCTGTTTCTAGTTCTAATGTAAGTTGTTGGAATGATTCAGATGG
>CEVN01014374.1_pt1 | contig 82571 bp, 70 predicted proteins | sample 427041 | NCBI WGS metagenome assembly CEVN01 (sample SAMEA2623463, study PRJEB7988) | marine metagenome | biome: marine biome (ENVO:00000447); feature: surface water layer (ENVO:00002042); material: "saline water (ENVO:00002010), including plankton (ENVO:xxxxxxxx)" | depth 5 m
CCTCACCTTGGCAAGGTGATGCTCTACCCCTGAGCTACACTCGCAATTGGGACGCAAATTTAAATAAATAGAATAAAGGTAAAAATTATTTACCTAATATTTTTTTAATTTCATTTAACTTCATTAATGCTTCAACTGGTGTTAGTGTATTTACATCTAAATCCATTAACTCATCCCGCATGTTTTCTAAAACTGGATCATCCAGTTTAAAAAAACTTAACTGCATATCATCCTTTTTCATTTTACTGATATCTAAACTGATTTCATGCTTTGAAGATTCCAATCGTTTTAAAACTCTATCAGCATTCAAAATAATCTTCTTAGGAACTCCAGCCATTTTAGCTACATGAATACCAAAACTATGCTCACTACCTCCACGCTTCAACTTTCTAATAAAAATAATATCATTTTCTATTTCTTTAATAGAGACATTATAATTAATTATACGACTAAACTGTTTTGACATTTTATTAAGCTCATGATAATGAGTTGCAAACATTGTTTTAGGCTTGAATTTATGTTCATGCAAATACTCAGTAATAGCCCATGCAATTGAAACTCCGTCATATGTACTTGTCCCCCTTCCTATCTCATCTAATAAAACTAAGCTTTTTTCTGATAAATTATTTAAAATGCTAGCTGTTTCATGCATTTCCACCATAAATGTTGATTCTCCCATTGATATGTTATCAGAAGCCCCAACTCTAGTAAATATTTTATCTACTATACCAATTTCAGCAGATTCTGCTGGTATAAAACTACCAATTTGAGCCATTAGCACTATTAAAGCTGTTTGCCTTAAAAGAGCAGATTTTCCAGACATATTAGGACCAGTTATCATCATTATTTGCTGAGTATCTTTATCTAAATAAATATCATTTGGAATATAAGACTCCCCATCTGGTAACTGCTTTTCAATGACCGGATGTCTTCCTTGTTTGATAGTTAAAGAACTACTTTCATTAATGACTGGCTGCACATAATTAAATTTATTTGCAATTAAGGAAAAACTTAATAAGCAATCTAATTTAGATATCAAACTGGCATTTATTTGTATTGGTTTTATATATTTAGAAATATACTTTATTAAATCAGCATAAAGTTGATTTTCTAATACTGATATTCTCTCTTCAGCATTTAATATTTTTGATTCATATTCCTTCAACTCTTCTGTAATATATCTCTCTGCATTAACTAAAGTTTGCTTACGTATCCACTGCTCAGGAACATGGTCTTTATATTTATTACGCACCTCTAAATAGTATCCAAAAACATTATTAAATGAAATTTTTAACGAAGTTATTCCTGTATTTTTAATTTCTCTTTCTAAAAGGTTTTGTAAAAATTCTTTACCTGATTTTTGCATTAATCTTAAATCATCTAACTCTTTGGAAACCCCCTCCTTTATAACATTACCTTTATGTATAAAAGCAGGAGGATTTTCACTTAACTCTTTTTCGATTTTTTGTCTTAAAGAATTACATGTATCTATCTTTGATGCTATCTTTTTAAATATCTTATAAGAAGAGTTGTTACAAATATCCTTAACAGTATGGAGCGCCAATAAAGCATCTTTTAAGACACCACATTCTCTAGGGTTTATTCTTAATGTAGCTACTTTAGATATCAATCGCTCCAAATCACCTATGATTTTGAACTGCTCGATGAATTTATCTGAGATATACTCCTCATTAATTAACCTATCAACTATTTCATGTCTTTGATTTATTTCTTCAGTGTTTTTTAATGGAAGTGAAAGCCATCTTCGAAGCATTCTACTTCCCATGGCAGATTGAGTTTGATCAAGAACATCAATTAATGTTATAGCGTTCTGGTTTGGAGAATGAAAAAGCTCTAAATTTTTCATTGTGAAACGATCCATCCATACATATTTGGTTTGTTCAACTCTACTTAAACTTAATATATGATTTGTTTGATGGTGTTCAGTTTCTTTTAGATAATGTAACGCAACACCACCAGCAATAATTGCATCTGACAAATCTGAAATACCAAATCCTTTTAAGGTTTTTGTTCCAAATTGTTTCGTGAGCAATTCATTAGCATAATCTGCTGAAAAAACCCAGTCATCTATCATAAAAGAACAATAAGAATCGCCAAAATCTTTTTCAACTTTTTGTCTTTTGTTTTTTTGATATAAAATCTCTGAAGGAGAAAAACTTTGTAACAATTTATCAATATAGTCTTCATTTCCTTCAGCTACCAAAAATTCACCTGTTGATATATCTAAAAATGATATTCCTATATTCTTTCCATAATAAATTGACGCTAAGAAATTATTTTGTTTGACTTCTAAAGTAAGGTCATTATAAGAAACACCTGGAGTTACAAGCTCTGTTACACCTCTTTTGACAATACCTTTTGTAAGCTTTGGATCTTCGAGCTGATCACAAATTGCAACTCTTTCTCCTGCTCTTACTAACTTGGGTAAATATGTATCTAATGCATGATGAGGAAATCCTGCTAGCTCTATATTTGAATCACCATTATTTCTACTTGTAAGAACAATACCTAATATTTTTGATGCCTTAACTGCATCTTCACCAAAAGTTTCATAAAAGTCTCCCACTCTAAATAACAACAAGGCACTTGGATGCTTCGCTTTAATAGCATTATACTGCTTCATTAAAGGAGTAACTTTTCTAACTTTCTTCGATTTCAAAAATTTATTATTTAATTTTGTAGCAAATATAAGTGATGCGCAAGTTAAAAAACGAAGATTTACAAAGAATAACTATAGAGCAGTTTAAAAAAATTAAAAAAACACCTATTACTGTTATTATTGACAATGTGAGAAGCGGCCTTAATGTTGGATCAATATTTAGAACTGCTGATGCTTTTTTAATTGAAAAAATTATTCTTTGCGGCATTACCACCACACCACCACACAAAGAAATAAGAAAAGTTGCTTTAGGATCAACTAATAGTGTGGATTGGGAATATGAAAAAGATACTGTTGTTGCTATAAATAAATTAAAAAGACTTAACTACCATATTGCTGCAGTAGAACAAACTGATAATTCAATAAAATTAAACAACTATCAAAAATGCAATAAACCAATAGCTATTATTTTTGGAAATGAAATAAATGGAGTTGATCAAAACGTTATAGATAATTGCGATTCTGTTATTGAAATACCACAGTATGGCACGAAGCATTCATTAAACATTTCTATTGCATGTGGTATTGTAGTTTGGGATCTATGGAAACAAATTAACAACTAGTTCCTAATTTCAAAATCAACTCGTCTGTTAATATATAACCTGTCATTATATATCAAATCTTGCTCTTGATTATTTAAGGAATTACCACCTAAATGAAGGGGATCTTCTTCCCCTAAGCTTTTAGCAAAAAGCCGATCGACACTTAGATTAAAATTTGAAACTAAATAATCAATTACTGCATTTGCTCTTTTAAGTCCCAATTCTTGATTATTACTATTACTACCAAGATTATCTGTATGACCTATTACATTTAATTTTAAAAGTTTATTGTTTTTTAACAAAATTGCGATAGTTGCTAACTTGCTTTCATTAGAAGTATTTATTAATGTACTTCCTAAATCAAAATAAATAGAAGGAAACGAAACTATACCCTTTGCTGAAAAACTATGATCAATGCTAATACCAAATTGGTTTACCATAGATCCTATTGGTGTATTTGTTTCTAAATCTTTGCTATTTGGGACACCATCATTATCATCATCAAACTCAACTCCATTATTATCTACTATGGCTCCTCTGTTTGAAAATGGATCTGCGTCTCTATAGTCTGGAACATTATCCATATCTACATCTAATGATTTTCCAGCCCCATCAACAGCAACTCCTATGGGGGTGCTAGAATCTTTATCAAAAGCATCAGCAACACCATCATTATCAAGATCCTGAGTAAATCCCTCAATTTCTACATTTAAACTCGAAACATTTTCTTTAAGAACATCTAATGGACTATTCCATTCATTATTATAAGCATGATTCCCAATATTAAAAGTACATCCAAAAGAAAGAAAAGCCAAATTATCCGTTTTATTTTGAGTGCTCATTATTGAAGCATCCCATTTATCTCCAAATGCATTTCTAATTGCATAATCAATATGTAAATTAATCTTATCATTTAATTTATAATCAGCCCTTAAACCAAAAATATATACCGTTTCTGTAGTCTGTCTAAAAAAAGGTTTTTTTTCTGTTCCATAATCTGTATCAATTGTATTATCTCCTTCATCTGAATAACCATAACTATATATATAACTATCGGAAAATAAATTTCTTCTCACAGAACTAAAAACATTATACCCTAATCCAAGTTTAGCAAACAAATTGAGATTATTTGACTTTGAGTAGTGAGAGAAATAAGACATCATATTATCTAGATTTATAAATAATTGCAAATCAATCTCACTAAAATCAGCCACAAATTTATCTCCTCTATCTTCATAATTATCATAAGGGTCATAAACATTTAATCCCATATATTGGTCTGCTCTTCTTAAACCAGCAAATTTTCCTTTAACTAATTCAATTGAAATTGAATAAAGTGGATTGATTCTCTTAATTAAACTTAATGAAGCAGCTGTTCTCAATTCACTAAAATCACCAATTTCTTGATATGCTGGATAATGATCATGTTGAGTAACATCCCCCTTAAATCTTGTAAAACCATAATTTAATCCCATTTTCCAACCTTGAAAAATTTTGGAATTGGTATTTAGTATTTTAGGACCGTTTAATTCTGATTTAGTATTTAAATTATTATTCATTAGATCGGCAATATTGTCTTCCTGTGCATTAAGGGAAATTGAACTAACATTAAAAAACAAAAAGGAAATAATAAAATATTTTTTCATAAGATTTAAATTTATATACATGCAAATCTAATTAATTGTTTCTACATCTTAAAATTACTAACAATTAATGTGCATAAACTAGATACCTATATAATAAAAAGGTGTTTTATTTGTTTAAATTTGCATCAACTATTAATAAATCAACTAAAAAGAATGAAAAGAATATTTTATATACTAGTAGCATCAGCAGTATTAAGTGCTTGTGGACTAGAGCAAATGGCAAAAAAATATGATACAACAAGCTTTACAACAACACCCCCTACATTAGAAACACATGCAGGAAAGGTTGCGCTTTCTTTTGAAGCTTCTTTTCAACCAAAATATTTTATAAAAAAAGCTACTGTTGACTTCACACCTGTTCTTGTATATGAAGGGGGAGAAACAGCTTTTAAAACAATAACTGTTCAAGGAGAACAAGCTACTGGAGGAGAGGCTACAATTTTTAATTCTACAGGTGGGAATTTTAGTTACTCAGACCATATTAATTACTCTGATGATATGGTTAACTCAAATTTAGAGCTTCGAGCAGTAGCGAAACTAAAAGATAAAGAAAAAATATTAGGCCCGGTAAATATTGCTGATGGGGTAATCGCTACATCAACTAGAGTTTTAGAAAACTACGACTTAGCAAATCAAAATGATGGCTATGAATATGAAACAATTCTTGAGAAAACCGCAACAATTTATTTTTTAGTAAATCAGTCAAACATTAGGACAACTGAAAAAAGTGATGATGATATTAAAGAACTAAAAGAATTTGCTAAAAATGGATACAAAACACATTCTATAGAAATTGTTTCATATGCTTCTCCTGAGGGAAAAGTGAACTTAAATGATAATGTTTCTGAAAAAAGAATGACAAGTACATTAAATTACACAAAACAACTTCTTAGATCTTTAAAATTTGACGGTGCAAGAAATAATGACTTATATACTCTTACTTCTGTTGGAGAAGATTGGATGGGATTTGAAAATCTAGTAGATGCATCTAGTATAAAAGATAAAGGAAGAATCAACAGAATAGTAAACTCTATTGAAGATGTTGAAGTAAGAGAGCAGAGAATTAGAGATTTAGCTGAAGTTTATGATGCTATTGAGGATGATATCTTACCACAACTAAGAAAAGCAACAATTATTATTAGATCCTTCGAGCCAAAAAGAACAGATGAAGAAATTGCTTCTTTAGCGATAACAAGTCCTGAAGAATTAGATATAAAAGAATTATTACATGCTGCAAATCTTGTTTCCGATAACGAAACTGCAATCAGCATATATACTAAAGTTGTAGAACTACACAATGATTGGAGAGGACACAACAACACAGCATGTCTTTATATTATGGCAGGAGATTTGACTAAGGCGACTGCATATTTAGACAAAGCCGAAGAAATAGGTGGAACACAAAGTGATATTTTAGCTAACCGCGGAATAATTGCTGCCCTAAAAGGGGAATTAGATAGAGCTCAGAAACTATTTAACGAAGGAGGAGCTTCAGAAAAGAATCAAGCTATTCTTGACATTAAACAAGGAGAATACGCAAAAGCTGCTAGATTCTATAAAGGAAATAATTCATATAATGCCGTATTAGCTAACATACTTAACGGAAATTATGATCTTAGATGTGAAGATAATTACATAAACGCTATTGCAGCAGCTCGAGAAGGAAATAACAATGAAGCAATTGAACATCTTGCACAAGCAATAGAAGTAAATGATTCATACAAAATGGAAGCCGCTAATGATTTAGAATTTATCAACCTTCGTGAAAATGAAGAGTTTAAGAATTTAATCAATTAGTAAAACTTATATACTTAAAAATTAAAACAGCTTCTTATGAAGCTGTTTTTTTTTACATAATAATTTTATTTATAATACTTTATGATGAACACCTATATCATACTTATTGTTTATTACCTCTTTAATCGAATCATATACATCTTTTTGCTTAACAAAATCAACGTCTGAAACATCAAGCATAAGGACAGGAAAATGATGCTGTTTTCTTAAATAGTCAAGATAATTATGCTGAATATTTTCTAAATACTTATCTGAAATATCTTGTTCAAAATCCCTTCCTCTTTTAATAATATTTTTCCTTAATCTTTCTATACTTGAGTATAAATAAACTACTAAATCAGGACTGGGTAATGAAGAAAAAATAATTTCAAAGAATCTATTAAAAAGTTGCCGCTCATCATCTTGAAGATTATTTTGGGCAAATAATTTTGATTTCACAAAAAAATAATCAGAAATCTTTTGTGGCTGAAACAAATCTTGTTCTTTATTACTTTTAAGTTGATGATATCTTTCTGCCATAAAAAAAAGCTCTAAAGGGAATGCATTTTTTTCTGGTTCTTTATAAAATTTAGGTAAAAAAGGATTATCAGCAAATTTTTCTAAAATTAGTCTTACATTATAATCAGCAGCTAACATTCCAGCTAAAGTAGTTTTTCCGCTGCCAATATTCCCCTCAATGGCAATATGATTATACTGCATACTCAACTACATTTTCGGTGTCTTTTGATTCTTCCAACAAATCAGCAACTGTTTTATTATACTTTGGATGTATATGATCTGAAGCTATTTCATTTAAAGGAATTAAAACAAAATTTCTTTCATGCATATGCTTATGAGGAATACATAAATCAGAAGTTTCTATAATATCATTATTAAAAAATATAATATCAATATCTATCAATCTCTCTCCCCATTTTTCTAATCTAACTCTACCTAATTCATTTTCTATATCTTGTAAAACCCTTAATGAATCTTCAGCAGATAAAGATGAATGAACTTCAAGTATTTGATTTAAATAGTTCTTCTGTCCGTCTACTCTCCATGGATCACTTTCATAAATTTTAGAACTAGACACAACTTTTCCTGCTTTTTCATTAATCAAATTCATAGCATCTTTGATAAGCTGCTCTCTATCTCCCAAATTACTTCCTAATTGTAAAAAAAGTGTATTCATCATTTAAAAATTAATCAAATATAGAAAGAAAGAAAGAACTTAAAAATTAAAATGTTGTATTTTTATCAACTAAATTTAAATGTATATGAAAGCGTTTTTTAAAGGTGTACTTATTAATATATTAGGAACGATTGTCTCTTCAATAATATTCATATTAATTTTAATAGGTATTATTAATTTGATTATGCCCGACAATGATGTTGTAGTGGAAGAAAATAGTGTTTTAAAAATCAATTTATCAGATATTAATGTAGTTGAAAGATCGTCTAACAACCCTATTGATGAATTAAATTTAACAGGAGGTAAATCCGAGTCTATTGAATTAAAAGAAATACTAGATAATATTGAAAAAGCTAAAAAAGATAATAATATTAAAGCGATTTATATTAACACCTCTTTTGTTAATGCAGGATTATCTCAAATTGAAGAAATTAGAAATAAGTTATTAGAATTTAAAGCATATAAAAAACCCATCATTGCATATTCTGAAGTATACTCACAAACAGCATATTACTTAGCTTCTGTTGCAGATGAAATTTATTTAAATCCTGCAGGCGTTATTGAATTAAAAGGACTTTCGATATCTCAAATGTTTTATACAGGACTATTAGAAAAACTTGATATAGATATGCAAATAATTAGACATGGTAAATTTAAAAGTGCTGTAGAGCCTTTTACTCTTAGTAAAATGAGTAATGAAAATAGAGAACAAATGTCATTATTAATTAATTCGTTATCAAAAAACATTATTTTAAGTATTGCTAAAGAAAGAAACTTACCTATTAATCTAATAAATGAACATACAAATAATTTAAGTCTAGAAAATGCTAAAAGCTGTCTTGAACTAGGCTATGTTGACGGACTTCTTTATCAAGATCAGGTAGAAAAAAAGCTTATTTCTATTTCTAAAGGAGAAAAATTAAATTTAATATCTCTTGAAAAATATAATGAAGTTAAAGATAAAAGCAAAAAAGTTAGCTCTAATAAAATAGCGATTATTTACGCAACAGGAACTATTGACTTAGGAAACGGAGATGAGACAAGTATTGGCTCAATTACAACTGCTAAAGCAATAAAAAAAGCAAGAGAAGATAAAAATGTAAAAGCTATTATATTACGTATAAATTCAGGAGGAGGAAGTGCTTTAGCATCAGATATAATCTGGAGAGAAACTCAATTGATTAAAAAACCATTTGTAGTATCTATGGGAGATTATGCAGCTAGTGGAGGATATTATATTGCATGCGAAGCTGATCATATTCTTGCCAATCTAACAACACTGACTGGATCAATAGGTGTGTTTGGAATGATTCCTAACTTACAAAATTTCTATAAAAATAAACTTGGAATTACAATTGACACCGTAAATACACATAAATCTGCAGACATGGGTATTGATAGAGCACTAACAACATTTGAAAGAAAAAAAATTCAACAAGGAGTAGAAGAAACGTATAATACTTTTATATCAAAAGTAGCTAAAGGAAGAAATATGACCACAAATGAAGTTGATAAAATTGGGCAAGGAAGAGTTTGGAGTGGATATGATGCAAAGTCAATAGGACTTATAGATTCCTATGGGGGATTAGAAGAGGCAATAAATATTGCATGCAATTTAGCTAAAATTAAAGACCATCAAATAATATCTTTGCCAAAGAAAAAAGATTTATTACAAGATTTAATGCTAAAAATTGGAGAAGATGCAACAATCTCAAATTTATTAATTCAAAAATTAGGTGTTAGTAGTAAATTAATTGATCCAATTGAAGATTTACTACAGCAAGATAAAATTCAAGCAAGAATGCCATACATTATTGAGTTAAAATAAGGTTACTTGAGATGAATCCTGAATATTAAAGTCCACAATAAAACCTTCGTGAGAACGTACGTTAAATACTCTATCTTGATCCAAGATTAAGTATTGACCTTTGATGCCTAACAATATGCCTTCAATCACATCACTTTTTTCAAGTTTAACACTTTTTATTTTAACAGGGTATTTCTTGACGGGATACTTTATTTCAGTAATAGTGTTATCAGAAGAAATATATTGTTGGAGTTGTGATGGAACATGTGGAATAAGTTCACTCTTAACTTTTACTAAGTCAACAGGATTAGGCTCTCCTGAAAGCATCTTTCTCCAATTAGTGACATCTGCAACAAAAGGTTTTAAAGCAACCTCAATATCACCAGAGAATCTTCTGTTTGGAACTTCTGCTAATAAAATAGCTTGACTAGCTCCCTGATCCATCCATCTAATCACCCCCTGAGTACCTCTTGTTATTCCTACCTTAATACCTGAAGAATTTGCTAAATAAACATAATGTTTTGTAAGTTGAAACTCTTTTTCCCAAGAAAGATCTCGCTCTTCAATACCAAGGTGAGCAGTACAAAGCTCTGGTTTAAAGATTGACTGTGATGCAAGTGGAGATTCCCAATAACATTTATAACAAAAGCCTGAGCTTCGATAAAATTTCTTCATCTTTTTCCCGCATGAACAAATTACTAGACCTTTCCATGAAATTTTTATTCTCTTGCCTAAGTAATCATTCATTACGTAATTAACACCATGAATATTTAGATTATAGTTTACAACATCTAATAATTCAGTCCTCATTTTTTTTAGTGAATCTGTCAACATTATTTTGTATTTTTCAGCCTTTAAAATTACAAAATTGGCTAACTTCTCTGTTAAAAACTCTATACTTTCTTTAGTAATACAGAAACGTATTAAAAATATTGATAAATTTATTGATAAGCCGTTTGATTGTCAAAACGAAATCTTTAAATATTTAATCAAAAAAGGTAAAAAAACATCATTTGGAAAAGAACATAATTTTGATAAAATTATAGATTATAACACTTTTAAAAAAAACATTCCAATCAGAAAATATGAAGAACTAGCCCCATATATAAATAAAATAAGAAATGGAGAAAATGATGTTTTATGGCCTGGTAAAATAAAACGCTTTGCTAAATCTTCAGGAACTACAAATAGTAAAAGTAAATTTATACCAATAACTGATGAATGCTTACAAGAATGTCATTTTAAAGCGGGAAAAGATATGCTGGCATTGTATGAAAACAACTTTCCTAAAAGCGATTTGTATAATGGGAAAGGGTTAATGCTTGGAGGAGCTTTAAATAAATCTTCAAAAGAAAAAAATCAAGAAGGAGATTTATCTGCAATACTATTAAACGAATTTCCATTTTGGGTAAGCTATCATAGAGTGCCAGATTTAAAAACAGCACTTATGAAAGAATGGGATGAGAAATTAAATAAAATTGCTCATCAAGCAATGAATGAAAATATAACAAGTTTAACAGGAGTACCATCATGGATGCTTATATTACTAAAACGAATTTTAGCATTAAGTGGAGCAAAAAATATTTCAGAATTATGGCCTAATTTAGAACTATATATGCATGGCGGAGTTAATTTTGAACCATATAAAAAACAATTTCAAGAGCTAATCCCAAGTAAAAAAATGAATTACTTAGAGAATTATAATGCTTCAGAGGGGTTTATTGCTGTTCAAGATCAATCTCCATCAGAAGGTATGCTTCTCATGTTAGATTATGGGATTTTTTATGAATTTCTTGACATGGAGAAATACAGACAAGGTGAATTAGATACAATCAATTTAAAAAATGTAGAATTAGGTAAAAAGTATGCATTAATTATGTCAACAAATGCAGGTCTTTGGAGATATATGATTGGAGATATTATAGAGTTTACAAGTATTTCTCCATTTAGAATAAAAATTTCTGGAAGAACTAAAAGCTGTATCAATACCTTTGGAGAAGAACTAATGGTTCATAATACTGACCAGGCAATCAGTGAAGCTTGCAAAAAATATAATTGCTCAATTAACGACTATACAATAGCTCCTATTTTTATTGACAAAAAATCAGGAGGCCATCAATGGTTTATTGAGTTTGAAAAAAAACCTATTGATATTAAATTATTTATGATAAAAATAGACAAGATACTTAAGCAACTTAATTCAGATTATGAAGCAAAAAGAACAGACGATCTTATTTTAAAATTTCCTGAAGTTATAGTTATTGAAAATAATGAGTTTTACATATGGTTAAAACAAAACAATCGTCTTGGAGGGCAAAATAAAATTCCTAGACTTAATGAAAGCAGAAAAATTGCTGAAGAAATAATTACTATTAAAAATAAGTTTTCAACAAATTTCACTACTAATAACAATTAACATACATTTAAAATAATTCTTTTTTTATTTTAGTAAAAAAATTAAAAAATGCATATAGCGATTGCTGGAAATATTGGGTCTGGGAAAACAACTTTAACTACTAAATTAGTAAAACATTATAAATGGGAAGCACATTACGAAGATGTTGAAAACAACCCCTATTTAAATGATTTTTATAAAGATATGCAAAGATGGTCATTTAACTTACAAGTCTATTTTTTAAATAGTAGATTTAGACAAGTTATATCCATTAAAGAAAGTAATAAAAGTTACATTCAAGATAGAACAATATATGAGGATGCAAAAATTTTTGCCCCAAACCTACACCATATGGGGTTAATGAGCACAAGAGATTTTGAAAACTACATGGAAATTTTTAATCTTATGGACGGCTTCATTGATGGTCCAGACTTACTGATATATCTTAGGGCTAGTGTCCCAATTTTGGTTGAACAAATACAAAAGAGAGGTAGGGAATATGAAAATAGTATCAGATTAGATTATTTAACTAGGCTAAATGAGAGATACGAAGCTTGGATTGGCGAGTATGATAAAGGAAATTTACTTATAATAGATGTTGATGATTTAAATTATGCAGAAAAAGATGAAGATTTAAGTAAAGTAATCGAAAAAATAGATGCAAAAATAAATGGTCTTTTTTAAAATATTATATATGGCATAAAAAAACCGAGAATACTTTCTCGGTTTTTTTTTGAATCTAATTGCAATCCTCAGAAAGTTTTCTTATAAGCTCTATCATCTCATTTCTTTCTTTCCCTTCGGGATACTTTTTTTCAATTTCTTCAGTATATGTATCACAATCACTTAATATTTCAAGATATGGGCATGCACATTTTTCAACATAAATTTCAGCATCTTCTTGCATTGAAGTACTAGAATGCTCAGAAGAGTTACTAGTATGAGCGCCTAAAATTGGTGCTACAACTAAACCAATTAAACAAGTTAATTTAATCAAAATATTCATTGAAGGCCCTGAAGTATCCTTAAAAGGATCTCCTACTGTATCACCCGTAACAGAAGCTTTATGCGCTTCCGAACCTTTATATGTCATCTCTCCATTAATTTCAACTCCTGCCTCAAATGATTTTTTAGCATTATCCCATGCACCTCCTGCATTATTTTGAAAAATTGCCCATAGAACACCACTTACAGTTACACCTGCCATGTACCCTCCTAACATTTCAGCAATTTCCTTATTATCCATTCCAAAAATCATAGGAACGAATGCAATAGCTAATGGGAATAAAATGGTCATCAAACCAGGGGCCATCATTTCCTTTAATGAGGCTTTTGTAGATATATCAACACATTTATCGTACTCTGGCTTTCCCTTTCCTTCCATAATACCTGTAATCTCCTTAAATTGTCTCCTTACCTCATATACCATTTCCATTGCTGCTTTTCCGACAGCATTCATTGCAAGAGCAGAAAAAACAACAGGAACCATCCCTCCTACAAAAAGCATAGCTAATACAGGAGCTTTAAAAATATTTATCCCATCAATTCCTGTAAATGTTACATAGGCAGCAAACAATGCTAAAGATGTTAAGGCAGCGGATGCTATTGCAAAACCTTTTCCAGTTGCAGCTGTAGTATTACCAACTGAATCCAAAATATCTGTTCTTTCTCGTACAACAGGATCTTGTTCGCTCATCTCAGCAATTCCACCTGCATTATCAGATATTGGCCCAAACGCATCAATAGCTAACTGCATAGCTGTTGTTGCCATCATAGCAGATGCCGACATCGCAACACCATAGAATCCTGCAAATTCATAAGAAGCCCAAATTGCTCCAGCAAATAATAAAACTGATGGAAAGGTAGATATCATACCAGTAGCTAAACCAGAAATTATATTTGTTGCAGCACCAGTGCTAGATTGTTGTACTATTTTAAGTATAGGCTTTTTACCCAAACCTGTATAATACTCTGTTACTGATGAAATCAGTCCACCAACTACTAAACCTACTAATGAAGCGTAAAATACATCCATAGAACTAAACTGTTGCATCCCCTCTCCAAAAAAGTTCATAACCATTATTTCGGGAAGCATGTAAATTGTTAAAAAATAACTTGAGATAGCAACTAATATTATAGAAGTAATATTCCCTTTATTTAATGCTGCCATGACTTTACTCTCTTTCGCATCGTTATCTTTAATTTTAACTAGCATAGTTCCAATTGCAGAAATAATAATTCCTGCACCTGCAATTGCCATGGGTAATAGAATTGCTCCATTAACAATCCCTCCAACTTGTTCAAAAGCTGTACTTGCCATATCCTCTATTAAATAATAACCAAGTAACATCGCTGCCAAAACAGTAGCAACATAAGATCCAAATAAATCAGCTCCCATACCCGCAACATCACCTACATTATCGCCCACATTATCAGCAATTGTTGCTGGATTTCTCGGGTCATCTTCAGGGATATCAGCTTCTACTTTACCCACTAAATCTGCTCCAACATCAGCCGCTTTTGTATAAATTCCACCTCCGACACGAGCAAATAATGCTATTGACTCAGCACCCAATGAAAATCCAGCGAGTGCTTCTAAAGTAATCAACATAGCATTTTCTTCTGTTGCAAAATAATTATAAAAAAAGATGAAAAAACCTGTTAAACCAAGGACAGCTAATCCTGCAACACCTAGCCCCATAACAGTCCCTCCACCAAAAGATATTTTTAATGCTTTAGGCAATGATGTTTTAGCTGCTTGAGTTGTTCTAACATTAGTTCTTGTAGCAATCTTCATTCCAATATTACCAGCAAAAGCAGAAAAAACAGCACCAAAAACAAAAGCAATAACAATCATCCAATGTGTAGTTTCAACAATTGTTGATACCATAAAAAGTAATGCACTAACAATTAAAACAAAAATTGATAATAGTTTATACTCTGCTCTTAGAAAAGCTAATGCTCCTTCATAAATATGATCAGAGATTTCTTTCATCTTCCCATCTCCCGCATCTTGCTTCATAACCCAAGACCTTTTCAGTAACATATATATTAATCCAACTATTGCTAATACAGCTGGTATATAAATCATAAATGATTCCATCTTATTATAATTTTTAATTAAACTTATTTTATAAAAACGGATGCAAAAATAGTCTTTTTAAATAAATCAAATATTAGATAGACAATTAATATTCACAATATTATATTTATGGTAATATAAATAATTCTATTTACAGCATTTTATCTAAATTTGCTTAATTAATAACTTAAACAAAAAAAAAAATGAATATTTTAGTTTGTATCAGTAGTGTACCTGATACCACAACAAAAATTAATTTTTCAGAAAACGGAAGTAAATTTGATTCTTCAGGTGTGCAGTTTGTAATTAACCCATATGATGAATTTGGATTAACAAAAGCAATAATGTTAAAAGAAAAACATGGGGGCAAAGTAACTGCAATAACTGTAGGAGAACAGTCTGTAGAACCAGTTATAAGAAAAGCTCTTGCAATTGGTGCAGATGAAGCTATAAGAGTGAATATGTCTCCTCAAGACAGTTATTCAACAGCAGTTGAAATTAGTAACTACATTAGCGAAAACCAGTTTGACCTTATCATATGTGGCAAAGAATCTAGTGATTATAACGGTGGAGTTGTTGGAGGGATAATTGCTGAACTAGTTAAATATCCATTTGTAAATGCGTGTAATGGACTAGATATATCAAACAACATTGCAAATCTCGATAGAGAAATTGATGGTGGAAAAGAAACTCTTGAAATAGACTTACCATTAGTAATAGGAGGACAAAAAGGATTAGTTGAAGAATCCGAGCTTAGAATTCCTAATATGAGAGGAATCATGCAGGCTAGAACAAAACCACTTTTGGTATTAGAACCAAAAAATAATGATTTGTTAACTGAATCAATAAACTTTGAAAAACCAAGTGAAAGAGGTGATTGTAAAATTATTTCTTCTGAAAATATATCTGAATTGGTTTCATTACTTCAAAATGAAGCTAAAGTAATTTAAAAAAAAAAAATGTCAATATTAGTTTATACAGAAAGTTGGGAAGGAAAATTTAGAAAAAGTACATTTGAAGCTGTTTCATATGCAAGTGAAGTAGCGAAAATGCTGTCAACAAACGTTATTGCTGTTTCTTTTGGAGAAGAAAGTGAAGAAGAACTAGCAAAACTAGGCAATTACGGAGCTGAAAAAGTATTTGCTTGTAATAAAATTGAAAAAGGAGATAGTGAAACAACAAGTAATTTCTTAGCAGAAAATAGCGTTGATGCTAATATTATTGTATTTGCATCAACAAATACTTCTAAAATGATTGCTTCAAGACTTAGTGCAAAAATTAAAGCTGGTGTAGTTTCTAATGCAATTGAATTACCTTTAGAAGTAAGTCCTGTAACTTTAAAACGCAAATCTTTTTCAAGTAAAGCAATTGAAAAAGTAAAAGTTAATTCAGATAAAGCAATTATTTGTTTAGCTTCAAATTCTTTTGGAGTTATTGAAAATAAAAAAAGTTGTAATATAGATAAAAGAACTATAAGCATTTCTGAAAATATTCGATGTAAAGGGCAAGAAATTACAACTGGAAAAGTGTCTTTAACTGAAGCGGAAATTATTGTTTCTGCTGGTAGAGGACTTAAAGGACCTGAAAACTGGAAGATGATTGAAGATTTAGCTGGCCTTTTAGGCGCTGCAACTGCATGTTCCAAACCTGTTTCTGACATTGGATGGAGACCTCATGATGAACATGTTGGCCAAACTGGTAAAGCTGTTTCTCCTAATCTATATTTTGCAATAGGAATATCTGGTGCCATACAACATTTAGCTGGAGTTAACTCTTCAAAAGTCATGGTTGTAATAAATACTGATCCAGAAGCTCCTTTCTTTAAATCTGCAGATTACGGAATAGTAGGGGACGCATTTGAAGTAGTACCTAAATTAATTGAAGAAATAAAAAAAATTAAATAATTTGGAGTTTATTCAACTTGATATTGCAGCCATCAAACAAAGTGATTCTCAAAACAATGCATATGTATTGATACTGAATGAATTAACTGGCAAAAGACAATTGCCAATAGTAATTGGTTGGTGTGAAGCTCGCTCTATTGCAATAGCTCTTGAAGGCTCTTCTAAACCAAATAGGCCATTAACGCATGATTTATTCAAAAATATTGGAGATAAATTTAATTTAACTGTTCAGAAAGTTGTTATTCACACATTAATTGAAGGCATATTTCATGCCTCTTTTTATTGTAAAAACACTAGCACGGGTAACGAAGAAGCTATTGATGCAAGAACTTCGGATGCAATTGCAATTGCATTAAGATATAAGTGTCCTATTTTTACATATGAAGATATTCTGGCAAGAGCAGGAATTATTATCAACAGCTCAAAACAACAAGATGCATCTTTTGAAATTAAGGATAAGAAAATTGAAAAATCAAAAAAAATTGCTTCACTTAGTATCAAAAAACTAAAAAATTTATTGAATATTGCTATAGAAGATGAAGATTATGAAAAAGCCTCAAAAATTAGAGATGAAATAAAAAAAAGAGAAAAAAATAAATGAAAAAATTATTAGTTATCATCTCGTTACTTTTTTTCTCAAATTTAAATTTATTTTCAATAGATATTAAAGGAAAATGGCTTTTTGAAAGTATTAAATACACAAAAGATTCAAGTGATAAAAATTTAATACCAATAGCTAATGGAGATTATATGCTCATTAATGAGGATGGAACTTTTTTATATGAATTAAAAGATGCAAAAAAATATGAAAAAGGAAGATGGGCTCTAGATTCAATTACACTCGACCTTTCCTTTTATTATTTAAATAAAAGATTATCAGGTGAAAAAGCTCCCGATTATCAGGAAGTCTTAAACATTGACACTATACGTACATATAAAATAAAAGTTGAAAAAGATCATTTAATTCTTTCTGAAAATAAAATCAATTACACATTTATCAAGGATACCAAACAAATTAACGAGATAAAATCGCCACAACCTTCAAGCGGATTATCAATCAACTCAATCTTAAGAGGGGTATTAGGAATTTCAGCACTGTTATTTATCTCATTCTTATTTAGCAGAAACAAAAAAGCTATCGACTGGAGCTTAATTGGTAAAGGTTTAATAATTCAAATAATTTTTGCGGTTCTTGTTTTAAAAGTACCTTTTGTTTCTTCATCATTTGAATTTATTGGGAAAATATTCACAAAAATTATTTCTTTTACTCAAGATGGTACCATGTTTTTATTTAGATCATTTAGTAGTGGTGTTATTGAATCTCCACTAATGAATTTTGTAGTGATGATATTACCCACTGTAATATTTTTTTCCGCTCTTACATCTTTATTTTATTATTGGAAAATCATCCCAAAAATCATATATGGTTTTGCCTGGATGATGAAAAAATCTATGGGACTTTCTGGCCCGGAGAGTGTAGCGGCGGCTGGAAATATATTTTTAGGTCAAACTGAATCACCTCTTTTGGTTAAACCTTATTTAAATAAAATGACGATGTCTGAAATTTTATGTTTGATGAGCGGAGGTATGGCTACTATAGCTGGTGGTGTTTTAGCTGCTTACATTGGTTTCCTTGGAGGTGATGACCCCACACAACAAATAATGTTTGCTAAACATTTACTAGCAGCCTCTGTAATGTCTGCTCCAGCAGCAGTTATTGCAGCAAAAATATTATGGCCGGAAGAAGAAAAGTTTGAAACAAAGATTGAGCTTTCTAAAGAAAATATTGGAAGTAATGCTTTAGAAGCAATATCTAAAGGAACAACAGACGGAATTAAGTTAGCAGTTAATGTTGGGGCAATGCTGTTAGTATTTATTGCTCTAATATCTATGTCTAACTTTGTACTTCTAAAAATTGGACAATGGACAACTATAAATTCTTTAATAGCTGAAAACACGCAGTATTCTGAGTTATCTTTAAATATGATTCTAGGTTATCTAGGAGCCCCTTTAGCTTGGCTAATGGGTGTATGTAAAGAAGATATGTTTCTTGTTGGACAATTATTAGGAGAGAAAACTGTATTAAATGAATTTGTAGCTTATGTCTCTTTAGGAGAGATGAAAAGCGTAGGAGCTTTTGTAGAATATAAATCTATAATTATTGCCACATATATCTTATGTGGCTTTGCCAATTTCGCTTCTATTGGAATTCAAATTGGAGGAATAGGAGCTCTTGCTCCATCAAGAAAAAGAGATTTATCTAAACTTGGTTTTTTAGCATTAATAGCAGGGACATTAGCGTCATTATTTACTGCAGTAATTGTGGGAATGATTATTTAATTTTATGTATAAAGTCATATTGATATTACTATTATTTTCAAATTGCGCAATTGGTCAAATTCGTACTATTTGTTCTAATCTTCCAGAAAATTTAATTCCAGAAAATGAATTAGTGGAATGTGGCTACCGTATTTGCGAGAAAGATGATAAGAGTTGGGAGGATTGTGATACAATTTATAAATACTGTTTAAATAATGAGCCTTATACTGGTGTGACTTTTGCTCTAAGTTCGTCATTGGACTTCCCCTATAACTTTAATAGATTAAAAGTATATTCAAATGGTTTTTTATCACTTATGATGCTATATGATAGAAAAGAAGGACGGATTGATGAAAGCATAGGGTATATTCAAGGGTGGGAAAATCCTATATGGGGTAATATTGATGCTTGTCAAGAAGCCCCTCCAACTGAATATTTTATATATTGGGATAATGGAAACATAAAAGAACATGGCATGAAATATTGTGATGAAAAAATTGGTCTAATTTCTGAGTATGACGAAAAAGGAAATATCCAAAAAATAACTTACTATCCTTTCAAAGGCCTTGCAGGAGAAATAACTGAAGATAAAATTACTACTCCATACTACAACTATGGAGAAATATTTAGAAGTATAGTTTTTGACCAAAAAGGTAGAGGGAGCTATTATATAAAAGAAAAATAAATAAAATAAATGAGACAATATTTAGATTTAATGGATAAAGTGATGCAAGAAGGCACACTAAAAGAAGATAGGACAGGAACAGGAACAAAAAGTATCTTTGGTCATCAAATGCGATTTGATTTATCTGAAGGATTCCCTTGTATTACTACTAAGAAGCTACATTTAAAGTCTATCATCCATGAACTACTTTGGTTTTTAAAGGGAGATACAAATATTAAATATCTTAAAGATAATGGAGTTCGTATTTGGGACGAATGGGCCGATGACAAAGGAGACCTTGGTCATGTGTATGGATATCAATGGAGAAGCTGGCCAACACCAGATGGCAAACATATTGATCAAATTCAACAAACAATAAATGCATTAAAAAACAATCCAAATAGTAGAAGAATTATTGTCAGTGCATGGAATGTTGGAGAAATTGATCAGATGGCTTTACCTCCCTGTCACGCTTTTTTCCAGTTTTATGTAGCAAATAACAAACTATCGTGCCAGCTGTATCAAAGAAGTGCAGACATTTTCTTAGGTGTCCCTTTCAATATTGCTTCATATGCCCTACTCACTATGATGATAGCACAAGTTTGCAACCTTAAACTCGGAGAATTTATACATACTTTAGGTGATGCCCACATTTATACAAATCATTTTGAACAGGTTAAACTTCAATTATCAAGAGACTGTAAAAAGTTACCAAAAATGAAAATAAATCCAGCTGTAAAGGATATCTTTGATTTTAAATTTGATGATTTTGAATTGTTTGATTATGAATATCATCCACATATAAAAGGAAAAGTAGCAGTATAATGGCAAATATAATTGTTTTGGGAGCAGGTTTAGTTGGTGGTGTAATGGCTAAAGATTTAGCACTTACTCATGATGTTACGTGTGTAGATATTTCACAGGAAAATTTAGCCAAATTAAATGGTATAAAAACTATATGTGCAGATATTTCAAATACAACAAAACTAAAATCATTGATAGCAGATTTTGACCTAGTCATTGGAGCAGTTCCTGGTTTTATGGGCTATAAAATGATGAGAGATGTAATTGAATCTAAAAAAAATATTGTTGATATTTCTTTCTATCCAGAAGATCCTTTTGGGCTTGATGAATTAGCAAAAAAAAATAAAGTTGTTGCCATAATGGATTGTGGAGTTGCTCCTGGCATGGGAAATATTATTTTTGGCTACCATGATCAGAATATGGAAATAACTGATTATGAATGTTTAGTAGGGGGACTACCTGAAAAAAGAGAATGGCCATATGAATATCAAGCTGTATTTTCTCCAATTGATGTAATTGAAGAGTATATTAGACCTGCTCGATATGTTCAAAACTCATCTGTAATTACAAAAGAAGCTCTTTCAGATACTGAATTAGTGAATTTTGAAGAAATAGGAACATTGGAAAGCTGGAACTCTGATGGCTTAAGGACATTAATAAAAACTATGTCTCATGTCCCAAATATGATTGAAAAGACATTAAGATATCCTGGTTGTGTTGAATATTTAAAAGTTCTAAGAGAAAGTGGATTCTTTTCGTATGATGAAATTGATGTAAAAGGTAATAAAATCCGACCAATAGACATGACTGCAAAGTTATTATTTCCAAAATGGAAAATGCAAGAAGGAGACAAAGACTTTACTGTTATGAGAATAATAATAGAAGGACTAGAAAATGAAAAAAAAGTACAATATCAATACAATTTATTAGACAGATTTCAAGATAACACTATATCTATGGCAAGAACTACTGGCTATACATGCACCGCTGTAGCAAATTTAGTTATAAATAAAAAATATAATCAAATAGGAATCTCACCACCAGAATTTCTTGGCAATCATTTTAAATACATAAAAGAATATTTAGAAAAAAGAGGGGTTATATATAATATGATAAAAAAATCATGATAGTATCAATAATAGTTGCTGCATGTGAAAATAATGTCATTGGTAAAGACAATGATCTTATCTGGCATCTCCCGACAGACATGAAGTTCTTTAAAGATACTACAAAAGATCATCATGTAATAATGGGGCGTAAAAACTTCGAATCTATACCTCATAAATTTAGACCTCTTCCTAATAGAACGAATATCATTATTACCAGAAATAAGAATTATTTTGCAAAAGATTGCGTGGTAGCGAGCTCTATAAAAGAAGCAATAAATATTGCGAAAAATAATAATGATAAGGAGCCATTCATTATTGGAGGTGGAGAAATTTATAAACTAGCATTGGAAGAAGACTTAGTAGATAGAATATACCTCACTAAGGTACATCATAAATTTGAAGGAGATACATTTTTCCCAAAACTAGGACCCGAATGGATAGAAAAAAATAGAGTTAAACATGATGTTGATGAAAAACACAGATACAGCTTTAGCTTTTTAATATTTGAAAAAAATAACTAATTTTACGAAAAACATATGAAATACTTTAGCCTCATATTTAGTCTCCTAATTATTCTTTTATATTCTTGCAAAGAAGATGAAGTTATTTTAAATCCAGAGCTCAATAGCACTCAAGCATCACAAGATAATCTAATAGCAGAAAGTATTTTCAATGATGTATTAAGAATTGTTGAAAATGGAATTTCTAATAATAAGACACAAAAACAATATCCACAATATACTCTATTAAATAATGACACATCAAATATTGATACACTATTGATTAATTTTGGAAGCACCAATTATCTATATAATAATAAATTAAGAAAAGGAATAATAAATGTCACCTTTTCTGGTAATTATAGAGATTCTCTTTCTGTTATCACTACAACTTTCGATAATTTCTATATAAATAATAAACTGATTCAAGGAGAAATGATTGTGACTAATAATGGAAAAAATAGCAATCAAAATTTATGGTTTAATATTGATGTCAATAATGCTAGTATTAACACTCAAAATGGTGTTATTAATTGGCAATCAAATAAAATAAGAGAGTGGATTTCGGGAACTGAAACATATTTAGATCTCTCAGACGATATTTATAGGGATACAGGTTTATCTAATGGTAACGCTGCCAATGGAAATACGTTTAGCATGCAAATAATAGACCCATTGCACATAGATTTAAGTTGCTTACCTTCTTGTGTAATTACTAGTGGAAGTGCAGAAATAAATCCTGATGGCTATCCTTCTAGAATTGTTCAATACGGAGATTCTACATGTGACTGCAATGTAGATGTTATAATTAATAATGAAAAATACCCTTTAGTAGTAGAGTATTAACTAAGCAGCATCTAATTTAGAAAATGACAGTTTAGAAATCTGATTTTTTGCATATGCTGCTGTAATCTTTATTTCTTTTTTTGATTCTTCTGAAGGGGCTTCATACATCAAATCTAACATAATTGTTTCGCATATAGACCTTAGCCCCCTTGCGCCTAAATTAAACTCCATAGCCTTATCTACAATAAGATCAATTGCTTTTCGATCAAAAGTCAATACAACCCCCTCTATTTCAAATAATTTCTGATATTGTTTAACTAATGCATTTTTGGGTTCAATTAAAATTCTTTTAAGGGCTTCTCGATCAAGAGGATCTAAATAAGAGACTACAGGCATTCTTCCAATTAATTCAGGGATAAGACCAAATGCTTTTAAATCAATAGGAGAAACATATTTTAAAAGATTTTGTGAATCTAAATCATTTTCTTTTATTGTTCTAAATCCAATCGAACGCGTATTCATTCTCTTTGAAATATGTTGCTCTATTCCATCAAAAGCTCCTCCACTTATAAATAAAATATTATTTGTATTTAACGCTATCATTTTCTGATCAGGATGTTTTCTTCCTCCTTGAGGTGGAACATTAACCACAGTCCCCTCTAAAAGTTTAAGCATTGCTTGTTGTACTCCTTCCCCACTGACATCTCTAGTAATTGATGGATTATCACTTCGACGTGCTATTTTATCAATTTCATCAATAAAAACTATACCGCGCTCCGCCTTTTTAACATCATAGTCAGCAGCTTGTAACAGCCTTGTTAGAATACTTTCAACATCTTCTCCTACATATCCCGCTTCGGTTAAGACTGTTGCATCTGCGATACAAAATGGCACATTTAATAATTTAGCTATAGTTTTCGCAATTAATGTTTTACCTGTTCCTGTCCTACCAACCATAATAATATTTGATTTTTCAATTTCAATATTATCTTGATCTTTTTCTAAATGAAGAATTCTCTTATAGTGATTATAAACAGCGACAGAAATTATTTTTTTCACATCATTTTGTCCAATTACAAAGTCATCTAAATAAGCATTTATTTTCTTTGGTTTAAGTAACTGAAACTCCTCAAGGAATGATTTTTTTGCAACAATATCTTCTTTTACGATTTCATGGGCTTGTTGAATACATAAATCGCAAATATGTGCAGAATGACCGGCTATTAAAATATTCGTGTCTTGTTTATTTTTACCACAAAAAGAACAATGAACTTTTTCAGATTCTGACATTATTTTTTTCTCTCTAGAACTTCATCAATCATACCATATTCTTTTGCCTCATCAGCAGTCATCCAGTAGTCTCTGTCGCTATCAGACCAAACCTTATCATAATCTTGGCCAGAATGCTTTGCAATAATATCATATAACTCTTTTTTGAGTTTTTTAATCTCATTTGCTGTTATCTCAATATCAGATGCTTGTCCCTGTGCTCCACCAAGAGGTTGATGAATCATGACTCTTGAATGTTTTAAAGCACTTCTTTTAGATTTAGCCCCAGCACATAGCAAAACAGCACCCATAGATGCTGCCATCCCAGTACAAATTGTTGAAACGTCAGGATTAATATATTGCATTGTATCATATATACCAAGCCCTGCATAAACACTTCCTCCAGGAGAATTCAAATAAATTAAAATATCTTTTTTTGCATCAACAGATTCTAAAAACAAGAGTTGTGCTTGAATTATATTAGCAACGTAATCATTGATGGGTACACCTAAAAAAATTATTCTATCCATCATTAATCTTGAAAAAACATCCATGCTTGCAATATTCATTTGTCTTTCTTCAATAATGGTAGGCGAGATATAATTACCATAAACTGATTTAAATTCAGATAGATGCAAACTACTTATTCCTTTATCTTTAGTTGCATATTTTTCAAATTCCTTTGAGTAATTCATATTAAACATTTTTATTTTTTTCTTTTGCTAATTTAACAAAATCATCATAAGTAATACTTTTTTCTTTTAATTTGAATTGTTCTTTGTATACACTTAATGTTTTTTCATCATAAAGATGATCATAAATCTTTTTCTTTTCTTTCTCATTTTTTAAAACATTATTAGCTATTTCTAATAATTGCTTATCATCACCCTCAGGCTGACCATACTGCTTCATTTGAAGCTTTATCATTTTTTTAGCATAATCAATAACCTCATCCTCAACTACTTTAATTTCATATTTTTTTAAAATATTATTTTCAATTAATTGCCACTTTAGACTTTTAGAATACATTTCATATTCTTTTTCAATTTGCTCCATTGTTATTTTTTTATCGGATGTTTTTATCAACCAATTTTTAAGATAATCATTGGGTAATTTAAAATCAAACTTTTTCATTAAAAAATTCACAACATCATTCTTTAACATTCGATTACTTTCACTGTCAAATTGTAATTGTGCTTCATCTTTAACTTTTTGTTGAAATTCCTTTTTTGTTTTTACTTCTCCTTTTCCGTAGACTTTATCAAATAATTCTACATTTAAATCAGCAGGTTGTAATCGATTAATATTTTTTACTGTAAATTTAAATTCATCTGAATCTAAATTTTCAACATTATTTTGATCTACAGCTAGCATGGCAGATAAATCAGAAATATTAGAGAAAGCGGTTTTAATATTTAAAGAGATTTCATCACTAACTTTTAATCCCAAGAACATTTTTTTCATCTTATCATCTTTGATATAGTCCATTGAAACAGTTGCTTCATTAGAAATCCCATTCTTTAATATATTACCACTAGAATCTAATTGTTCAATAATACAAAAAATCAAATCTCCGTCAATAGATTTGGTTACGCTACTCATCTTTCCATATCTTTTTGCAATATCATTACAATAATCATCTACTATTTTATTCTCTACTTTTATTTTATAATAATCGAGTTTATCCTTTTGTGTAATATTAATTTCCATTTTTGGAGCAATACCAACTTCGTATTTAAAAATAAAATCCTGAGAATTTTCCCAATCTATATTATTTTCAATAGGAAGAGGTGAACCTAAAGTTTCAATTTTTTGTGTAGAGATGTATTTATATAATTCTTCTTGAATTAATTTATTTATTTCATCAATTAAAACAGGCTTTTTATATTGTTTCTTAATAATTCCCATTGGAGTTTTACCCTTCCGAAACCCAGGTATTTGAGCTTTTTTCCTATAATCTTCTAAAACTTTATTCACATTATCAACATAATCTGATTCTGTAACTTCTACAGTAATTATTATGGTTTGATTTTTTGAGTTTTCTGTTGTAATTTGCATATGGCATTTTTTTGGCGTGCAAAAATACACTTATTTATATGATAAAAAGTAAGATGTGATATGAAAATTGAATAGTTATTTTAGTTAAAATAAGGAAAAATTGTGCGGGTGAAGGGAGTCGAACCCCCACGCCTTGCGGCACTAGATCCTAAGTCTAGCACGTCTACCAATTCCGCCACACCCGCATATCGACAAAGATATTATTTTTTAACATTAATGCATAAAATCAACTTTAAAGATTTTATTAAAAATAAAAAAAAGTAAGTTTGCAAATAAATTTAATTTAAAAAAAATGAGTTTAACAATTACAGGAAAATTAAGCAGAAAATTAAGTGTTGAAAGCGGCACTTCTAAAGCAGGAAATGAATGGAAAAAGCAAACATTTGTATTAGATACTGGATCTCAATATAATCCCGAAATATGCTTTCAATTGTTTGGAGAAGAAAAAATTGAATTGCTAAATCATTATAATGAAGGAGAACAAATTAAAGTTTCTTTTAATTTATCTTCTAAAGAATATAACGGGAGATATTTCCATAACATTGATGCATGGAAAATAGAAAGCCTAGGTAATGATTCATCAGAAAATGTAGAAAGCCCTACTGAATTTAACACCCCCTCTTCTGATGATGATGATTTACCGTTTTAAATGATAGATCAAAAAAATAGCTCAAAAAGCATATTACCTGCTCCATTCACAATTGCGGTATTATTAACCTTTTTGACTATTATTCTAGCTTTATTTGTTACAGAACCTAAACAAAAAGGTAGTTATTTTTTACAAATTTTATCCTTTTGGGAACAAGGGATATGGAACTCCAAATTATTAGAGTTTGCCATTCAAATGATGTTAATGTTAGTTCTTGGACATACTCTTGCATTAAGTCGACCAATCAACAACTTAATATTTAAAGTAATTAAATATTGTTCAAATACTGCAACTGCCGCTGCTATTATTACATTTTCAACCATATTAGTGTCTTTTTTTAATTGGGGTTTGGGATTGGTTTTTGGAGCAATCTTTGCAAGAAAAGTTGGAGAATATGCCAGTAAGAATAATATTACACTAAACTATCCACTAATCGGAGCAGCAGGTTATTCAGGAATGATGGTTTGGCATGGCGGTATTTCAGGCTCTGCTCCAATAAAAATTGCTGAGGAAGGACACTTTTTAGAAGAAAAAATGGGAGTGATATCTCAAGCTGAAACAATTTTTTCCAACATGAATATAATTATCTCTATTATGTTACTTATTCTCGTTCCTTTAATTATGTATGCTGTAGGAAAAAGAAAAAGTGGTAAAATAATTAACCTCGAAACTGATAAAAAAGAAAAAAAGGAACTTGAGGAAATAACTGGTGTTGAAAAATTAGATCATAGTAAAATATTAGCATCAATTTTTGGCGGCATCATTATCTGTTACATTCTTTATAAAACTTTTATATTACCTGAAAAACCTTCTTTAAATATTATAACACCAAATTATATTAATTTAATATTATTTGGTTTATCAATACTAATGCATCAAACATTTGCTAATTTTTTAAAATCCATCCAACAATCTATTGGGGGGACCTCGGGCATATTAATTCAATTTCCTCTTTATTTTGGAATAATGGGAATTATGAATCAATCAGGTCTGGTTAATATTATGTCGAGTTTTTTTGTTACAATATCTAATGAACACACCTTTCCTGTTTTAACTTTTTTTAGCGCTGGAATTGTAAATATTTTTGTTCCAAGTGGAGGGGGACAATGGGCTATACAAGGACCTATTATTGTAGAGGCTATACAAGCTTCAAATTTCAATACAAGTATTGAAAAAAGTGTAATGGCACTTGCATATGGTGATCAAATCACAAATATGCTTCAGCCCTTTTGGGCCTTACCTCTTTTAGCAATTACTGGTTTAAAGGCAAAAGAAATATTACCATATACTCTGATTTTATTTTTCATTGGAACAATAATATTCATAAGTGGATTATTATTATTTTAGTTATTATTTGTTTTTTACATCAAAAACTTCTCTTAGTCCATTTCCTAATAACATAAATGCTAAAACATAAGACATAATAGCTAACCCAGGAATAATAGCTAAATAAGCTTTATCCATTATTATATAAGAATAATGGTCTTTAATCATATTACCCCAGCTAGCTACAGGAGGTTGTGCACCTATACCTAAAAAAGAAAGTCCTGATTCTATTAAAATAGCTGAAGCAAAATTAGCAGCTGAAATTACAATAACAGGACCTATAATATTAGGTAAAACATGTTTAAATATAATTCTAAAAGATTTGTAAGCCAAAACCTTACCTGCTTCAATATATTCTAGCTCTCTTACTATTAAAACCTGACCTCTAACGACTCTTGCTACTTCCACCCACATTGTAAAACCAATAGCTATAAAAACCTGCCAAAATCCTTTGCCAAGTGCTAATGTAATTGCAATTACCATTAATAATGTAGGAATGCTCCAAATTATATTAACTAGCCACATAATTACATCATCTATTACTCCTCTATAATAACCAGCTATTAATCCAAGAGTGATACCTATTATTAAAGAAATAAATACTGAAATTAAACCAACAGAAAGTGAAATTCTAGACCCATGAATAATCCTGCTCAAATAATCTCTTCCAAACTTATCAGTTCCAAGCCAAAATTTTTGATTTAATATTTTATAATCACCACTATAATTTAATTTTTTATTAGAACCATATTCAGAATAAACAATAATGTCTTTATTTAATTTTTTATAGTAATCTATTGGGATTCTTTTATAATTTCTCTCAGCTCCTATAAAAATTGATTTCACAAAATTATTTTTGGTTTGTTGCTTCAAAGGAATTTGCAAAAACATGACTTCTGTCAATGGTTTTTTTTTTGAAATTTGAATATGCATCTCATTGGCGTTTGGAGAACTATCAGGACTTAAAACAACACTAAATAAGGCAATAAAGAAAGAAAGAAAGATATAGCACAGTGAAAAAAAAGCGAGTTTATTTTTCTTTAATTTATCCCAAGCTATTTTATTTAATGATGTATCTTTCATAAAACTATCTATATACCCTTCCTTTCCACTCAAATGGGTTGTAAAAAGATAAGCAAACAATAATTACAATATAATAAGAATATAATAATTCAAAAGGTAAAATAAATTTCGCTAAATCAATTCTTTTAAAAAATTTAAGTGCAGGAAAAATTAATAAAAAATCTACTATAAACTTTATACCAAAAAATAGCAGAAAATTCATAAAAAATAACCAACTAAAAAAAGACAGTATTGATAAAAATACAAAGGTCAAATTAGTTAAAAAGATCAAATAAGATACATAGTTGGTAGCAAAGTCTTTATAAAGAGTACTTTTTGAAGCCCATCTTTTTCTTTGATTTACAAAAGAATTAAGTGTTGGTTGACCATCTGTTGTAACAATAGCATTATTGTCTTTTGCAAAAACAATAGATTTATTATTTCTAGATTTAATACTATGAAGCAAAAAAACATCATCTCCGCTTGGAGATAGACTTTCGTTAAAATCATTGAAGTCTATAAAAGATTTTTTTCTATATGCCATATTTGCCCCATTACAAAAAATAGCATTATTAATACCGATAGACCCTGCTCCAGAAATAACTAATGAAATAAATTCTAAAGACTGTAGCTTATGAAATATTCCTGTTTGTTTTTTATAAACAACGGGGCCTGAAACTAAATGTACTTCAGTATTCTCAAAATAAGCCACCATGCTTGAAATCCAGTTCATATCAAAACGACAATCTGCATCAGTTGCTAAAATAATTTCTCCTTTTGCAAGTTTTACTGCTTTTATTATTGCTGTTTTTTTTCCATGCTCATTATCATTTAAATCAATTACTCTTAAATTATTTAATTTAGAATTGTTTAATAATGAGAGAGTACTATCAGTAGAATGATCATTTACCAAAATAAACTCTATACTATTATTACAATAATTTTGAGCCTGCAAAAATTTGAGTAAATTATTAACATTTTTCTCCTCATTTCTTAGTGCAATAACTACACTAACAGAAGGAGTAAATGTTATTTTCTTAAAAGAATTTATTAGATTCCATCCAATTTTGTAACGAATAATTAGTAAAGAATATGCTAATAAAATTATATAAATAATAATTTGCATTATGTTCTAAAAAATCTAAGAGTAAAAATAAATAGAATACCAATTAATGCTGGTATAACTAAATTAATTATCCACAAACAAAGAGTAGCTGATAAAATACCTATTGAATTATTTGAAACTAAAGTGAATAGATATAACGCAACTGAACCACGTATACCTATTTCAGTAATTGCAATTGTAGGAATTATAGAAATAACAAATAACATAGTGGAAGTTAAAATCATTGAATTAATGTATGATACTTCAACTGAAAAAAGATTTAACAGAATAAAAAATTGAGCTGTAAAAATCATATATCTACCGGCTGAATATAATAACACTTCTAATAGTTCAGATGAATTATAAAATGAAAATACATTACTATACTTAGAAAATCTATTTAAAAATTTAAACTTAGAAAGAAGAACTGTAAAAATTGAAGTATTTAAAAATAACATAATTAATAGTGTACTCAATAATATAACAACAAACAAAATAATAGGATAAGAAAATTCTAATTCAGTTAAAAACAAATCATATGATGGCATTAAATTAGGCAACAACAAAATTGCTATTAAACCTAAAATTATAGTTATTATCAACTGTGCCATTGACCCTATAACAGTAATTAATATACCTTGGATTCTATCCGCATGATTTAAACAAAAAACTCTTCCACCATATTCTCCAATTCTATTTGGTGTAAAAGAAGAAATCGTTATTCCAGAAAAAACAGCTCTTATTGATCTTTTGATTGAAATCTTTTCAATTTTAGAAATTAAAAATCTCCATTTTAAAGCTTCAATAAACCAATTTAAAAACATTAAAAAAATAACTAAAACTAAAACTAAATAATTCTCTTTTAACATTAAAAAAATATTATCTAGATCAAATTTCTTAAAACTAGAGTTTGAATTTAATTGCTCAAATAAAAAAAATAATGCTAAAGCAACAATTGATATCTTTAGTATGAAGCTAATAGTTTTTTTATATTTCATTGATTATGTTTGTATACAAATATAACAATTGCAAACTGATAAAATCATATTAGGTATTGACCCAGGGACCTCCATTACTGGATATGGATTAATTCATATAAAAAAGAGAGAAATGATTATGATTCAAATGGGAGTTATTAATTTATCAAAGTTATCTTCTCATGAACTCAAACTAAAAAAAATATTTGATCGAACTTTAAACTTGATTGATACATATAGTCCAGATGAATTAGCAATAGAAGCTCCATTTTTTGGAAAAAATGTGCAATCAATGTTAAAGCTTGGAAGAGCACAGGGTGTTGCAATGTCTGCTGCACTATATAGAGATATTCCAATTTTTGAATATGCCCCAAAAAAAATAAAAATGGCAATTACAGGAAAAGGGACTGCAAGTAAAGAGCAAGTCGCGTTAATGTTAAAGTCAATACTTAAAATAAATGAAATGCCGAAAAACTTAGATGCTAGCGATGGGTTAGCAGCAGCTGTTTGTCACCATTTTCAAAGAAATAATAAAAATAAAAATAAAAATTATACCGGTTGGAAATCATTCATTCAAAATAATCCAAAAAAAATTAAATAAACTTTTTAATTTTTTCTGTTATTTCAACCATATTATCATGAGTTAAAGATAATTTTTCTTTTTCAAAATTAACATCAGAAATACTATTTGTCGGAATCAAATGAATATGAGCATGCGGAACTTCTGTTCCTATAACGGAAATACTAATTCTTTGACAGGATATAGCTTTTTTCATAGCTAATGACACTTTTTTTGCAAAGCTGAAAAGTTTTATGTATTGGGGATCTTCGATATCAAAAATATAATCTACCTCTAACTTAGGAACAACAAGAAGATGACCATATGCGATTGGATTTATATCTAAAAAAGCAATATGCTCATTATCTTCAGCTACTATATAGGCCGGTAATACTCTATTAATAATTTTAGTAAAAACACTTGACATTATAATGCATTTATTTGCATTATTTTAAATTCAATTACTCCACTTGGCACCTCAATTCTAGCCACATCTCCGACAGATTTACCCATCAGTCCTTTTCCAATTGGAGATTCAACCGAAATTTTCTTATTTTTTAAATCAGCTTCTGATTCAGAAACAATTGCATATTTCATTTCCATTCCATTCTGTAAATTCTTGATTACAACTTCTGTTAATAAATGTACAGTGGATGTATCTGTAATCTTATCTAAAACTCTTGAATTTGCTATATCATTTTCTAATTTAACAATCCTAGCTTCAAGCAAACCTTGAGCCTCTTTTGCAGCGTCATATTCGGCATTTTCAGATAAATCTCCTTTGTCCCTAGCTTCTGCAATTTGATTGATAATATTAGGACGATCAACTGATTTAAGTTTATTCAATTCAGATTTTAAATTGTCTAAACCTTCTTGTGATAAATATATTACACTCATAATAATGTTTTAATAATAATACAAAATAAGAGAAAATTAACTTTTAATTTCTAACAGTTAGAAGAGAAGAATTATAAATTAATTCGTGCTCCAATAGTATGTGATCCTTGAAATGGATCAGTATGCCTATAAGAATAATCTAAACCAAATGTTGATCCATTATCACCCATTGGTAATTCAATAGTAAAACCACCTGATGGACCTCTTAACGCAGTTGTTCTAGTACTTGGTGTACGAATACCCTCTTCATAGGTATAACCTAAACGTAACATTAACATATCTCTATAAGAATACTCACCCCCAATTCTATATTGATCTTTTTGAAAAGAATTAGAAGTAAAGGTTCCCGCTCCAGTTATTCTATGTCTATTGATATTGATATCATATGACATACCTATATTTAATAATGCTGGAAGCTCAAGTTCGGAAGACCTTTGTTCCACTGTCATTTTATAATCATCTTCATCGCCTACAAAACCTCGAAAAGAGAGACCATCTCCACTGAAAGACATTCTTGGACCTACATTTTTAAGAGAAATACCAAATTTCAAGTTATCAGTAGAACCAGTAACGTATTGTATTCCCGCATCTAAAGCAACTCCACTAGCTCCTACATTTGATATCTGTTCTGAAATAACCTTCATAGTAACTCCTCCATATATACTATTAGAAAATATTTTTGCATATGATAATGCCATATTCATAAATTTAGGGGCATATGTTCCTATACCTCCATCTGGCAAATCCACTGTTGTAATTTCAATATTTCCAAAGTCCATACTCATTACGGCAAATCCTAATGCACCTGACTCTCCAACTCTTTGAGATATACCAAATGAACTTATATTACTAACTGCATGCTCAGTACTAAACATTTTACTACCATATTGCAACCATGATGTTTGAGAAAAAATTAACTCTGTCTTTTCTGTAAAAGCTAAACCAGCAACATTAGAATATATACCTTCTAATCCTCGAACACCAGCAACATTAGACCCACCCCACCCAGAAGTACGAGCCCAAGGATTTATTAAAAGTTCTGATGCTCCTGCCTGACCAGCTCTTTGAGGATTACCAGCAAAACTGTGACTAATAGTAAAAAGTAAAAAATAAAAAACTATAATTACTTTTCTAATATTATTAATTTGTTTCATATCTATTAATGTTTTTAAAAATCATTTATTATAATTAGAAAGTATCTAAATCTATAGGTCTCAACGCACCAAACCATTTTATAACTTTATCTTTCTCAACATATGCTTTTGCATCTGAATCCCATAATTTAGCTCTAACATGTATCATATATAGACCCGATGCAATTGGTATACCAAAATCGTTTTTTAAATCCCAGTCTATTGATGTCATATTATCGTCCTTACTTAATGTTCGTACTAAAGTACCCGAAACGGTAAATATTTTTACAGTAGCTCTCTTTGGCAAGTTCGTAATTTTAACTCTATTATCTAGCTGATTAACTTCATATGAAGAATATCCATAATAAGGATTTGGCACTGCATTAACAGACTCCATAGCATCAATTGCTATATCAATATTAGAAAGAGGAACTATACTTTCTGTACTAAAATTATAAGCCGGATTAAAACTATTCAAAGAATTTGCTTCTATTACTCTTGCTTTAGTTGATGTAGATCCACTTAAACTAGTTGGCCCATTTGCAACAAAAGAATCTCCAGGCTCATAATCTATTCCATCATATATAACCTTTTTACCTCCCCATGTGGTAGCCGCATTTTCATAAGCCACAACATATGTATTGCCAATAGTTAAAGGCATAGTTTTATCTAAAATTTGATTAGAAAAAACACTTTCATATTGTTTATATGGCTTGGTTACACGTAGCTTAATAGTAGCTTTATTTGATAAGTTCAAAGATCTTCCAGGTGCTAACAATGTAGAACCTACCCATGTTACATTCTTAAAAACTGCCCATTTTCCTTGGAGTGTATTTGCAGAAAGCAGTGCATATATCCACTTTGACTCATCATAGTTAGGAGGAAAATCACAATTAGCAATATCATTAATATAATCGTCAGTTCCTTTAACCCAAGACTCACCTTTAACAACATATATATAATGCTTTCCTCCAAGAAGATAATTTCCTCCTGAAAAACTTTGACCATCATATGTTGGGAAGTCATCTGTAATTAATTTTCCTGTTGGGTTCCACAACATATCATTACCATTTTCTGAGGTTTGCCATGAATCTTCAGAAAAAATAATATTTAATCTTTCACCAGTTTCTATATCAATTGCATATCCAGGAAACCAACCAAGACCATTAGTTCCACTTCCATCAGGATTTCCTTCTTTATCTACAGATGGAGAGTTTCTTAATCCCATTTTTGACTGTCCTCCTATAGATAATGCTGGATCATCCTGAGCTTCAACAACACATACTCGACTCCAAAGAGATGTATCATCAGTTATTACAATATCTATAGAATTCAAATTTTCTAATTTAGCTAAATTGGTTATCGAGCTTTGAAGACCAGGACCATCATTAAAATATGATGCATATCTATAAGGGGCCCAAGTTCCTCCTGTCCATTCAAAAGAACCAAAAGGTGAGGCAACTACATTATTTTGAATAACTGCACTCTCAAAAATCCCATTCGGATCCTCAGTACCGTTTCCATAATCACTTAATTGACCATCATTATCGTTAGTATATGATCCCGATCTAATCCAGTTAAATCCCCAAACACTAAAAAATGGAGACTCGTCATCTCTATCTGCAATACCACTTAACCATCTATCATTCATATCATCGAACTGAATTGTTCCAGATATTAATCCATTATTGTCAATATTGGTAGGGTCTGCACCTGGATTTTGTGCTTGCTCAACTCTAACGTTTAATCCTAAACTAGAAATATATTTTTCTGATCCTATTGTTATATCATCATCTGCTGAAGCAATTAAGTTCCCATTATCAAAATTAATTAACTCCCATCTTCCATAAGACTCTACAGCTCCCGAGGTTGTTAAAGAGGGATTCATTAATTTAAATGTAAAATTACCTACTGGAATTTTGAGAGGATCAACCACAGTTATTGAAACTGGGCCTTTACCTTGTTCATATGTTGGATTAAGACTTCTATGCTCTTCAGAAGATAAAATATCAGCAATAGTTTCTTCAGTTAGTTCAAGAGAAAAGCCTCCATTTCCTTGACCTTCAATTCTTGTAATTTCAACACCTTCACCATAAGTAGCGGTTGTTGTTGTTCCAGTAGACTCAATAAAATGAGGTATTGCAGAATAAACTTGTATATTTCTTCGTCCTGAAATATAAGGCTGATTTCTTCCATCATAAGCAGTATCACTTACATCATATGGAGAAGCATTTTCTTCAGCTCTATTATATCCATATGCTAAAGACATAAAATAATAAGTTTTATGATTAATCAATCTTGTATCTCCTAAAGCAAATTTATCATCTGTTATTTGAAAAGAGTACTCAACACCATTATCTACCGATCCAATTACACCTTCACTTAATGTAGAAGCAACCTCTTCAATAGGTGTATAAACACCTAAGATAGGATCTAAATAATGATTAACGATACCCTTTACATCATCCTTGATATCTGTTCTGTAAATAAGTCTTGCCTTATCTGGATCAGACAAATCAGTTACAGAAACTGTTTCATCTCTTAACTGATATACTAAATAGCCTTGGAATTCATAGTTAGGAGAATTAGCTAAATTATACGGTTTAGTAATATAAGGGTCCTTCTCTGAATAAGACTCATCTATATTATTTGAGGAACCACTATTAGATAATGTGAAAATTAATTCTTTATCAAGTTCTCTAATATTTAAATCAGGAGCATCTGGACCATTAAGAATATTAAAATTATTATCAAAAAGAGCTTGAGCCTCTCTATCATATATCTTCAATAACTGTATTGAGGCTGTTTGACCACCTGACTTTGCTCTCGCCCATACAACTCCAGTTGTTATAGTATTAACTGCACCAGGTTCTAGAGTAAATGGCCCTGCAGATTGTAAAAATCTTCTGTCTGCAGGCACATTACCAGCAGTCACCTCTGTCCATTCCTGAGCTGGAAAGTTAGCATCTGAAGTACCTGGAAACATAAAATTACATTCTGTAGTTGTACTTCCTGTCCCTCCTCCATGACCATCACCACCATATGTCATAGGTACATTATCCTTCCAAATTCCTCTTAAATAGTTGTAAATATCTGTACCGCTTTCAGGATTTCCTGTAACAGTAAAATCATTATTGTAATAAACAAATTTAGACATTATAATTTGCTCAGTTAAAAAAGAAGTATCACCAGGAGAATTAACCAATGTATCTATTTCATCAATAAGACCATCTCTATCATTGTCTAAACCATCATTTAAATCAGATAATGGTCCTTGAAAAAAATCAACTCCTATTGCTGGTGGATTAAACCCATATCCTTGAGCTCCTTCATCTTCAGCATCACCGTTATAGCAAAACCCTAACCCTAAACTTACATCACAACCAACATAATCATCAAGATAATAACCAAGATCAGGATCAACCCATTGACCAAAATAAGTATTATTTAATGGTAAAGTGGATCTATTTATAACTTTATAATTATAAAAAGTCATATCGTTAACTTCATTATCAGATGTAAAGCCAAATGCCTGAGCATGTATTTCTAGTCCTAAAGGCTCTGCCTCTGTTTCAGTATGTATATTTCCTTTATCATTGAAAATCCAAAATAATGTTTGATCACCAAAAAGTTTAGCATTATCATTTGTGCCAGTTATATTATAGTCAGGATAATCTCCATCATAAGGTTCGTAAAGACCATTACCGTTTAAATCAAAGAATGGAGCTAAAAACTCGTCTTGTCCCTGTGCAGGGTCACCATGAGCTGGCCATTCTAGTATGGAGTTAGGGATAACGTAAGTTGGATCTATTCCAAATCTTGCAACATATTCTTCAACTTCAGATCTCTCAAGTTTAAAATGTTTATCCCATTTATTACATTCTTCAGCAGTTATAGTTGCATTAGAAGTATTTAATGGCCCAGGCCAAAAATCATTTCCTGATTGACGATATGTCATAGCCGCAACCTTTAACTGACCACCATCATCTACACCCCCAATCCAAAGAGCTCCTGCAAACATTGAATGTTTATTTCCTCCTTTTGGTATTTCATATCTAGCATCCGATAAGTTCCACCACATATCTCCACCCGCCATGATTGTTGTTCGCACATTATTAACATCTAAATCAGTTTGAGAAGTTGATGGACTACATCCAGCTGCAACTTTTGTATTTACTACAGATGTGATATTTGGATTCTCGACATTCTCTTTTGAAAAAACCGAAAGAGACAAGAAAACCAATGATAGTGATAGGATTTGTATTACTTTATTATTCATAAAAACTTTCTTTTTTTAATCTTAATTAATCTATTTTAAAATTGAAAACTAATTCCAGCCCTCAGCATTCTAGGTAAACTATAATGATTTGGATTATTAACTGCAAGTGAATAGAGGTATCTAAAAGAGTCTGGATCATTTTTTGCAGCAATAGCATTTTGTGCAGCAGCAGATGTTAAGTATCCATCATCTTCTGGATTTCCAGTAGCACGATATGTACTAATTATATTTTTTGCATCTAATAAATTCTGTACTTGTAGATAAACATTTAAAAATGAACTTTTATTTTTATTCCACTTAATTTCAAATTCTTTATTAACCTTCATGTTTACACGAAATTGCCAAGGTAAACGTGATCCATTTAAACTCCCCTCAAGTGTTGAACGATCATTAATTCCTGAAGCAGCTTCTTGAGTAATATTTGACTGTTTTGAATAAGGAGTACCAGAACCAGCAGATAATGTAATATTAGCCCCAGCATTTTGAAAAACTTTAGAACCAAACCAAACTGGACCATTATAATCTTTACCCTGTCCATATCTATAATCTACAGAAGCAGAGATTGCATGTCTTTGATCGTATGATAATGGAATTGTTGTTCTTAAATTTGGTTGACCTGTCTCTACCAAACTTTGTCCAGATGTTGCAGATGAACCTGTTCCATCAGCAAACTGTAATGTATAATTTGCTGTTAACTGAACATTATTAGTTCTTCTTAAGTCATAATTAATAGACATTCCTTTTACAGTCCCAAAGTCAATATTACCATAAGTATAATACTGAGCTGGATACGCCGACAAGACACTTGTTCTTTGTATCATATCTCGTAACTCTTTATAAAAAGCTGAGATTTTTAATGCAGATTTTAGGGATAAAGTTGTCGCAAAACCTAATTCATAATCAACTGTCTTTTCAGGCTTTAAATCTGGATTATTTAACGTTGCTCCAACGTTATCTGCCATAAATAAATAATCTACTGGCTCTAATCTATTTCCTTCTGGAGGTCTTTGTGTTAAAACATCATAATGTGCAAAAAACTGAGCTTCATCAGAAATAGGAAACGAAAATGCTATTCTAGGCATAAAAACAACCTCAGGGGTATAATCCTCAAAAGCATCCATAGTAACCACCCCTGATTTAGCATTGCTAGGATTTATCAAATATGGTGCAATTTTACCCCCTGCTGCTTCCGCTAACAAAGTAGGGTCTGAAATTTGAAGACCATCAGCGTTATACCATATATCACCATCATTATTTCTGTATCCAACAACTGCTGATGGATTTTCAATATCATCAACATATACAACATAATCACCTGAGATAGTAGAAGGTATACTAGTAGCATTCATAACAGATGTGTTAGCATCAGCAGTATATGCTGTATATAATAAATGTTGATCTCTTAAAACTTGTTGATTCGCATCATATCGATCAACTCTTAATCCAATATTAAATATTAAGTCTTCTATAGCAAACTTGTCCTGTACATATCCCGCAGTATAAATAGGATTAAAAGGAGCGATTAATCTATCGCTTCCTTCTTCAAAAAACTGTGATAGTGTTGGTGTTTGATCAGGTTTGTTTCCATAAATATCATATCCGTAATAATAAATATATGAAGACCCGTTATTTAAAAGTTCATCAGCACTAAATAAATCTAAAGAATAAATATCAGGATTATAAGAGTCAATATCTATAAACTCTACTGAATTTTCTGCTAGACCAAGTAAATTACGTAGATTTCTATCAAAATCTGATTGTTCTTCAGCAACATAAAGCCTATCGTAAAGAACAGTATCTTGATAAATATCATTAACAATAAGTGGATTTGGATTTGCTAAATCTCTTTCTAGTATATGCTTATTAGCTTGTTGCCTCATAAGAGACCATATTGATCTCCAAGCATTAAATTGCCAATAATAATCTTCTCTTTGCTCAAATTCAAATCCAAAAGAAAATTCATGTGATTTTATATCAGCAGATCCTGAAGCCTTAAAACTTAACTGTGTGTTTTCTTGCTTAACTGAATATCCGTACCATGAACCATGATTGCCAAATAATGAATAAACACTAGCAGGGTCCTGACCATTAAGTAAACCTTGCCCTTGTAGATCAGCTGCTGTTCTAATTATCCCATCATTAGAAGCATCGATTCCAAAATTAGCCATAGTTCCAGACTGATAAGAGTTAATCCCATACTGAGAAAACATATCATAATATGCTGACGTATAGTTAACCAAAGAAGGATTAATAGTGCCTGGCTCAAAAGTAAATAATGTATCAGCCCAACCGCTTAATATTTGACCTGTGAATATTTGTCCTGTTGCTGAATCAACAGCTATCCCGTCTTGAAAGATAGGGGCTTTATAGGTTTGGAATTTACCAACATAACCGTAGTGAAACAAATTATCTCCATGATTTTCATCAGCGTAAGTATATCTGTTATTAGTGTAGTCAGCTTGAATAGTAAAAAAAGCATTCTTTATAGTAGATGCACTTTCATCTGAATTTGACTCATCTGAGCCAAATTTTTGTGTTAACTTTCCAAACAATCGATAAGTTGTTTGAGATGAATTTCTATTATCTTCCCATGAAAACATAGATCGCCAAGATGAAAAATCATTACTTTTTCGAGCATAAAAAGACCCCCCTAAAGACAAAAATGTATTCTGAGCTGGTTTAAAATCAAGTTTTCCAGAAAGATTAATTCTTTTTTGATTGGTATTTAACTTTGCTTCAACCAATTCAAAATCACTTTCACGAAGAAATTCAGATGTACTTAAAAATCCTGCTGCTGCATTTGGAGCTATAACAAAAGGGGTTTCTCTTAAATCAGATAAAATATTATCTTTTACTTTCCACATTCCTATAGCAGATGGATCAGTATCATCAATATCTCTATATTCTCCTGAGAAGAAATAACCTAAAATCGAACTTCCTTTAGATCCGTCTGTATTTGTTTTCTTTAATATAGGCCCAGATAAAGAAAGGCCTAATAAATTGTAATTGTAATCATCAAACAATGAAGATGTTTCATACTCAAACCCCCCAGAAATTTTATTAGAAGGCCCTTTAGTTGTTACAGAAATAATACCACCAGTAGCGTCTCCATACTTCGCTGGAACCCCTCCCGTTACAACTGTTATTTGCTCAATACCAGATGAAGGAACTCCAATTGCTCCTCTAACCTTAATGCCATCAATATAATACTCTGTAGCATCTGAACGAGATCCTCTCATATTAACAGCATCACCTTCGTCCTGCTGATATATACCTGCAGTAGTTGAAGCGATAGATGCAACATTTCTTGTTGGTAAAGCGACTATTTCTTCTGAAGTTTTTGTTTCACCAGATAAATTATCTTTATCTAATAGCGGCTTTTTATATTCAATAATTTTTACTTCGCCTATTGCAACACCCTCCTGTAATTTTATATTTTGAGGTGTAATCTTATTTGCAGAAATAATAACACCTGTAATTTCAACCGTTCCATATCCAACATATGTTGCTTTTACTGTGTAATTTCCTGGTTCAAGAGGTTTAATGGTATAATTCCCATCAAAATCTGTTGTAGTACCTCCTATAAGATTACCATTTTTTTCTGCAACAACATTAGCAAATGGTATTGGCTCTCCAGTCATTACATCTACGATATTTCCTTGTAATGTTCCTGTTTGCGAATAAGCAAATGTAAATAAACATACAAATGCAACAAGTAAATTAAATCTTCTCAGCATAGTTTTATTATTAAAGTTTGTAAAGATATAAATCTTTTATAATTTGCAAAGTTAATAGTCTCATTTATTTTAACTAAAATTGCAATAGAATGAAAAAGATTTTATTCATATATTTTGCATATTGTTTTTTTACATCTTGCAACAATCAAGAAGATTTTATTCAAAACATATACGTAAATGAATTTATTGATTTAAGCTTACCACAATATAGCGAAATTAATATTACTGGAAATGCTATTTTTATTGAAGGAGGAGTTGAAGGAATAATTGTGTATAGAGATGTTGGTGAAACTTTTAAAATATATGATAGAAACTGCAGCTATGAACCTTCCTCTATATGCGCAAAAATAGATTCAATTTCTTCTGGAATTGCATTTTGCGGATGCTGTTCTTCAGCTTTTTTAATTAATAGCTCTGGAGAAGCAATTAACGCTCCAGCAATACTTCCGTTAAAAGAATACCAGTGGAGTTTTAGCAATAATATTTTGCAGATTTACAATTAATCTAGTTTAACAAGTTTTTTTCGAATTCTTGTATTATTATATATTATATCTAAATAATAAACACCATTGGATAAATTAGAAAACTCCTCAAAACTAAGCCGATAAAAACTGAACTTATCTTTGACCATTTTACTAGCTAATTCTCTACCATATATATCCCTCAATATAAATGTTGTATTTGAAAACTCAATATTTTTTAAATAAACATTTAAAGAAGTAGTATTTACCAAAGGGTTAGGCCCAACAGTGATTAAATTTTCATAAGCTATTTCATTGATAGAGACAAAAGGACTTAACAAAACAGATACTGATGAATATTGACATCCAAATGTGTCGGTAGCTACTATATAATATTCTCCGCTTTCTGTAGCAGGAAAAAATGATTGATTTGCTCCATTGATTATTCCCGTTGAAACACTATACCACTGCAAGTTACTATACAAAGCAGAATCTAACATCCATGCCGTAGACCCATTGTCATCAATTAGAGGTTGGTAGCTAGAATCGCAAATGACAACAGAAACCTGGGATGAGCTTGAACCACAACCATAATCATTAACTAAAAGTAAAGAATACAATCCAGAAACAGTTGGATTTAAAAAGGTGTCTGTTGCTCCCGGAATAGGACTATTATAATAATACCACTGCATTGCTATAGTGTCACTGTATGTAAAAATAATATTATTCAGAGTATCATATGTCAAGTTAGCAGGCGCAGGATAATCATAAACATGTATCGTATCGCTTGATGAAATAATATTTGCAGGCACTTCCATTACTGTGTAATTAAGTGAAAGCCCTCCTCCATTAACAGAAAATGTACCCGCTTGCTGTACTGGTGTAAAAGTAAAGGAACCGCAATCTTCAGTACTTGGGAAAAAAGGGATATCATCATTATCATATAAAGAAATACTTACTGATTGGCCTGTCAATTCCAATGGACTAAAACTATTAATTGTTAATGGAAAATTTTGAGTAATATAGTTTCCGCTTGTAACTTCTTCTAAAATTCCAGATGGTGTAGAAACAGTGTAGAAAAAATCTGGATCACCATATAACCCTCCGTCAGCACAACTTCCAGAAACAACCTCGATGCTTTCTAAAAAATATGTTGCATTTGTTTGAACTGCAAAATACTCAACAATATAATCACCTGGTTGATTATAAATTTGGGCGGCAGGCTGAGCCATTGTACTAGAGCTTCCATTACCAAAATCCCAATAATATGATAACATTCCAGTATTATTATTTGTAAAACTAACAGTAACTGGATAACAACCATTTGCATTTGTCATCGCAAATCCTGCATTAGTGGATGAAGATGTGTCTGGAATAACACTGAAAGGCAATGTAAAAGAAATATTTTCGGTTCCAGTTAATGCAGACAAACTATGTGTAGCAACCAAATTTACTTCTACATCATAATATCCTGGCATTAATGCATTTCCTGATATTTTAACACATCCATATTGTGAAACAGTTGGATCATAGTGACAACTTAATGAAGCATTGTTACATTCCCAAGTTAATCCTAAAGGAAGAGATATAGATGTTATATGATAGTCTTCAAAAGTCACATTAACACCTGAAATATTAGTATCTAAAGGAAGAAAAAAAGTCATATCTTGATCATAAAATTGCCCAATATACGCATCAGGAAGTGTATCAGGATCAAGTCCATAATTTGCACCTACAGGATAATAATTATAATCTATTACGCATTGTGCCGTTCCCGTAGTAAACAGTAAAAGAAAAGGCAAAATCATTAATAATTTGTTCATAGTTGTAATCTTATGTCGCAATAATACATTATTTTGTTTAAAATGACAACATTGAATGTGGCTTTAAAATTTACTGTAGCAAAAAAGATGAAATTTAATACCTATAATATTCAGGCTTATAAGGACCTTCAACTTTAACTCCGATATACTTTGCCTGATCAGGCCTTAAAGTTTCTAAGTCTACTCCAATTTTTTCTAAATGAAGTCTAGCAACCTTCTCATCTAAATGCTTTGGAAGCATATAAACTTTATTATCATAATTTTTTGAATTATTCCATAACTCTATTTGTGCTAAAACTTGGTTTGTAAATGAATTAGACATAACAAAAGAAGGGTGACCTGTAGCGCAACCTAAATTTACTAATCTGCCTTCAGCTAGCAAAATAATATCATGATTATTGACTGTGTACATATCTACCTCTGGCTTAATTGTGTTTTTAGTATGCCCCCAATTTTTATTCAACCAAGCAACATCGATTTCATTATCAAAATGACCAATATTACATACAATGGCTTTATCTTTCATATTCTCAAAATGACGAGCCTGTATAATATCTTTATTTCCAGTAGTCGTTACAATAATATCTGCATTTTTACAAACATCATCCATTCTTTTCACAGCAAATCCGTCCATTGCAGCTTGTAGAGCACAAATTGGATCAATTTCAGTAATAATAACTCTTGCACCTGCACCTCTTAGTGAAGCAGCAGACCCTTTTCCAACATCTCCATAGCCTGCAACAACAGCAACTTTTCCTGCCATCATAATATCTGTAGCTCTTCGAATAGCATCAACTAAAGATTCTTTACAACCATATTTATTATCAAATTTTGATTTAGTAACAGAATCATTAATATTAATCGCCGGTATAGGTAAAGTCCCTTTTTCCATTCTTTCATATAATCTATGAACTCCTGTTGTAGTTTCTTCTGAAAGTCCCTTTATATTATCAACCATTTCAGGAAAACGATCAAGAACCATGTTAGTTAAATCTCCCCCATCATCTAAAATCATATTTAATGGCTTGTTCCCTTTAAAAGCTGTTAGTGTTTGTAAAATACACCAATCGAACTCATCCTCATTCATTCCTTTCCATGCAAAAACTGGAACTCCAGTAGCAGCTATTGCTGCTGCCGCCTGATCTTGAGTAGAAAATATATTACAAGAAGACCAAGTAACCTCTGCTCCAAGATGTATTAATGTCTCTATTAAAACTGCAGTTTGAATGGTCATATGCAAACAGCCTGCTATTCTTGCCCCTTGTAATGGCTTTGTGTCGCCAAATTCTTTACGAATTGACATTAGACCTGGCATTTCTGCCTCAGCTAATTTAATTTCTTTTCTTCCCCACTCTGCCAGTGATATATCTTTAATCTTATAGTTCATTGTTTCTAGTTCCATGTTGTTTATATATAGTCTGCAAATATACGTATATTTATTACTTTTGTAGCTATTAAAATAGAGATATGCCTCTTTTTAAAAACATTAAAGAAAACAACTGTTTAATAGGTATTTGGGAGCTCTCAGAAACTTTAGATCATTTTAAAAAAAAATACAACAACTCTGTTATAAAAAAAATAAATAGTGACAAAAGAAAAAAAGAAATATTAGGTAGTAAATTTTTATTAAAAGAAATAAATCCTAATATAAAAATTACACATAATAAATATGGAGCTCCAACAGTTGGAAATGGTAAGTTTATATCAATCTCTCATTCAAAAAGATTTATAACAATAATTTTAAGTTCAAATAAAGTTGGAATAGATGTTCAAAAGGTAAACTTCAAAGCTTTAAAAGTTGCATCAAAATTTATAGATTTAACTAAACACGAATCATTATGTAAAGAAAAAGCAACATTAATTTGGTCATGCAAGGAGTGTATTTATAAGTGGCATCAAAAAGGATCAGTTAATTTTTTAAATGATATTAAAATACAACCTTTTGAAATGAGAACAAAAGGAGAAATAAAAGCAGATTTTAAAAATCAAGAGCTCACTTTATTCTACAGAAAATTACAAAAGCATTTTTTAGTGTATGTTTGCAAATGAATTACGAAAAGATGACGCTTTATAACAAAATCATAGAAGATAAGAAAAAGAATAAAAAAACTTTTGCTCTTTTAGTAGACCCTGATCGTCAAGATAAAAAACAATTGATTTCAGTAGTTGACAAAGCCAACAAAGCTGAAATAGATTATTTTTTTGTTGGAGGAAGCTTACTGACAAATGACAATTTAGATCTTTGTATTAGTACTATCAAGAAGAATTCTAACATACCGGTTATTTTATTTCCTGGAAACGCAATGCAAGTAAATAATAAAGCAGATGCAATTCTTTTCCTTTCATTAATTTCTGGAAGAAATGCTGACATGTTAATCGGAAAACAAGTCATTACAGCTCCAATATTAAAAAAATCAAATCTCGAAATATTATCTACAGGGTATATGCTTATCGATAGCGGCAAGCCAACTACCGCATCATATATGAGCAACACAACACCGATTCCGCATGATAAAAATGAAGTAGCTACATGTACTGCTATGGCAGGTGAAATGCTGGGACTAAAAATGATTTTTATGGACGGAGGAAGTGGAGCGATGAATCCAATTTCAGAAAAAATGATTAAATCATGTAGTAACACTATTGACATCCCACTTATAACAGGAGGAGGCATCAATTCTGGAGAAAAAGCAATTAATAACTGTAAAGCAGGAGCAGATATTATAGTTGTAGGAAACGCAATTGAAAAAAATGAAGATTTAATCAAAGAAATTGCTCAAGCAGTACACCACTTTTAAAGGAAATTAACAATCAACTTTTAAGTACTGCAAATGCCTATTTTGTAATCATTATATATTTTTATTACATTAGCCGCAAATAACCATAACTATAATAAAACTATGAAATCATTAGAAACAACTTTAACATGGATTTTACTTCCAGCATTTTTAATATTTGCTACAAGTTCAATTATTTCTACAAAAAAAGCTAACGATGAAGAAAATAAAAAAGTACAAATGGAAGAAGAAAGAGCTGCAAAGTTTATAAATGTAGAAGTTAATCATGACGGAGACCCAAAAACAAATACCAAGAAATTGTTAATAGAAGCTACTGGAAACGATGAAGATAATTTCGCATACACATGGGCTCAAATAAGTGGTGAAAATGTCAACTATGAAGGAGATAGTACCAATTCAATTAATTTTGATGCTACTCCAGGAGAATACGAATTTACTGTAACTGTGACTGATGCTTATGGAGCAACAGCTGCGGATACCGTTTCAATTAAAGTTAACCCTGAGCCTAATGCCCTACCAGAAGTATCAACTGAAGTGTATGAATGGATTGAAGAAATAAATGAAACAGATGATGTAGCGTCAGAAAACGATGATACTGAGTAATAAATTTTTCGTAAAACTTTAAATTATAATATAATTTTATAAGCATTTTTGGTGGAAGAGATTAGTCTTTTTTTAAACTCTATTGATTTCAACTGGAGTTGGATTGAGACTGTTGCTGTTGCATTTTCAATTTCTTATGTCGTTTTAGCAGCCAAAGGGAATATTTGGTGTTGGTTTTTTGCTATTCTTAGTGTAAGTATTTATATCTTTTTGTGCTATGAAGCAAAATTATTTGCTGAAACTATTTTACAAATATTTTATCTTATAATGGCTTTTATAGGATATTTTACATGGATTAATTCAAATAAAAAATTTACCGCAAAACAATTATCCATTTCTAATCACATACTTATAATTTTTTCTGGAGCTATCATAACATTTTTAATTGGATTTTATCTTGCTACTTATACTGAAGCCAAAATGCCAATTATAGATTCATTTACCACATGTTTTTCTATAATTGCAACATTTTTAGTAATAAAAAAAATATTAGAAAATTGGATATATTGGATAATTATTGATTTGGTTTCAATATATATATATTTCAGCAGGGATCTTCACTTAACATCTTTACTATTTTTAGTTTATACAGTCATTGCAATAATTGGATACTTTAATTGGAAAAAGAAATTACAGTATGACTAAAATAATTTTCACAGGCCCTGAAAGCAGTGGAAAAACATATCTTTCTTCTTTTATTAGTCAAAAATACTTTTTGCCATTAGCATCAGAATTTGCAAGAGAATACTTGACAAAAATAAATAGACCCTACAACCAAAATGACTTGCTATTTATTGCTAAAAAGCAACTGAAAAAAGAACAAAACAATATCATACTTGATACAGATCTAATAACAATAAAAATATGGAGTGAATACAAATATGGAATATGTGAGAATTGGATACTTGAACAGATCTTACATCAAAAGAACGAAAATCGAATATATATTTTATGTTCCCCCGATTTCCCTTGGCAACCGGATCCATTAAGAGAGCATCCAAAAAACAGAGATGAAATTTTTAAAATATATCAATCAGAATTAGAAAGCTTAGGTTATAAATACTATATATGTGAAGGAAAAAAGAAGAAAAGAGAAGAAGAAATAAAAAATGTAATTTGTAGTATTTTGAATTTATAACACAAAAATATTTTTTTATTTTTGTGATGTCTTAAATCGGGGTGCCCAAAAAGGCTGAGATTACACCCATTGAACCTGATCTGGTAATTCAGAATAGGGAAATGAGTCAAAAATGTATAACACAAGTAAAAACCTCGTCTTACTTGTCAATAAACAGAAATAATGTTTTTAAAAAACTGCTTTAAGTCAATAATATACTTATTGATTTTCCCTTCAATTTGCTTTTCACAGAAATCTAATGATTCGATAAGTATAAAAAAAGAATTATCAGAAGTTAAAATACATGCAATAAAAGCTGGTAAAACAACACCAGTGGCTTTTACAAATATTTCTAAGAGTGAAATAGAAAAAGTAAACTTAGGACAAGATCTTCCTTATTTAATTTCATTAACTCCATCGGTTGTATCAAGTTCAGATGCTGGAGCAGGAGTTGGTTATACTAATTTTCGGATAAGAGGTACTGATGCTACTAGAATTAATGTAACTATTAATGGTATTCCATTAAACGACTCAGAAAGTCAAGGTGTTTGGTGGGTAAATATGCCCGATTTTAGTTCTTCCTTAGATAACATTCAAATTCAAAGAGGAGTAGGTACATCAACAAATGGAGCAGGTGCTTTTGGAGGCTCAATAAACTTAACTACCAATAAAATTTCTCAAAAACCATATTTTTTAACAGAGAATACTCTTGGAAGCTTTGCAACTTTAAAACACAATATCAAGTTTGGAACAGGACTTATAAACAGTAATTTTACTTTTGATGGAAGACTTTCAAAAATTAGCTCGGAAGGATATATTGATAGAGCAAGTTCAGATTTACAATCTTTATATTTACAAGGAGCATATTTTGGGACAAGAACATCTATTAAAACAATAATATTTCATGGACATGAAAAAACCTATCAAGCTTGGAATGGTGTTCCTTTAAATTTCTTAGATACTAACAGGACTTACAATTCATACACTTATGAAAACGAGATAGATAATTATCAGCAAACACACTATCAACTACACTTTAACAAACAAATCGATGAGAAAACTAGTTACAACATTGCAGCTCATTACACACATGGAGAAGGGTATTACGAACAAGAAAAATTAAATGAAAGTTTAGCAGACTATGGGCTTAATGATATAATTTTATCATTAGATACTATATCCTCTTCTGATTTGATACGCAGAAAATGGCTAAATAATGATTTTGGAGGGGTTACATACTCATTAATACACAAAATGGAAAATATTGATTTAGTTTTAGGTGGCGCTACTAATCATTACACAGGACAACATTATGGCAACATAATTTGGATGCAATATGCATCAAATTCTCAATTGGATTATCAGTATTATTGGAATAAAGCAAATAAAATTGATTATAATATGTATGCAAAAGCTGACTATAAGTTTTCGAAAAACACCAATTTATACTTAGATTTACAAAGACGTAATATAGAGTATACTTTTGTAGGTCCTGATGAAAATAACAATATGTTTGATCAAGAAGTAAAGTTATCTTTTTTTAATCCAAAATTTGGTCTTTTTCATAATATAAATACCGATCAATCTTTTTATATTTCATTTGCTGTTGCGAATAAAGAGCCGAACAGGAATGATTATGTTGAAAGCACTCCAAACTCAAGGCCCAAGCACGAGACTCTTCACGACACAGAAATTGGTTATAAAAAAGTAGGAGAAAAAATGAATATTATTATTAATTTTTATAATATGAATTATGACAACCAATTGGCTTTAACTGGTAAAATAAACGATGTTGGAGCATATACAAGAACAAATATTGATGAATCTTATAGAAGAGGTGTAGAAATTATGGGTTCTTTTAAACTAAATCAATCATTATTATGGTCGGGAAATTTAACACTTAGCAAAAATAAAATTATAGAGTATAATGAATATGTTGACAATTGGGATACATGGGGACAAGAAGAGATAAACCACAAAAATACGGACCTTGCTTTTTCCCCAAATTTAATATGGAGTTCATCATTTAATTACAAAATGAATCAAAATGCAGACCTTGAGTTTATTAGCAAGTATGTAGGCGAGCAATTTATAGATAACACATCATCAAATAATAGAATGTTAGACGATTATCTTATTAATCATTTACGTATAATCTACAATTGGAAAAATAAATTGTTTAAACAAGCAAAAATTACTTTGCAAATAAATAATCTTTTTGACAATGAATATGTAAATAATGCTTGGGTATATCGATTTATTTCTGATGGATATGACCCAAGGTCAGATGACCCTTATGTAAATACTGACAGTGAGAGAGGCTATAATATGGCGGGATATTTTCCTCAAGCAACCAGAAACTACATGCTAGGTATTACATTAGGGCTATAAATTTATTTCTGACAAAAAAAGCTAAATGTAAAGGCTTTTATTATTTTTGTGGAAATTTAATAAAATGCAATATAACACAACCAAAGATGCACTTGTTATGCCTGAATATGGCAGGCATGTTCACAACATGATAAATCATGCTATATCATTAAAAGATAAAAAACAACAGCAGGAATGTGTTGATTCAATTATTAAATTTATGGGTCAAATGAATCCTCATTTACGTGATGTAAAAGCATACACACATAAACTTTGGGACCATTTACATATTATGTCAAACTTTAAGCTAAATGTAGATTCCCCTTATCCAAAACCTGAAATGCAAAAGCTTTATAAAAAGCCTTCTAAAATGGAATACCCCTCTAATAATATTCGCTTTTCATATTACGGAAACACAATAACATCTATGATTAAAAAAGCAATAAATATGAAAAATCCGGAAAAAGAAATTTTAACCGGAATGATTGCAAATCAAATGAAAAAATCTTATATTCTTTTTAACAAAAGTTCAGTTGACAATAATGTTATTAAACAACATCTAAATCAACTATCAAATGGTGAACTTAAGCTGTCTGATGACTTTGAGTTCATCAGGTCTGCTTCCATAAGGCAAGGTAATGGGAAAAAGTATAATGGGAAAAAGAAAAATTTCAAAAAGAAAAAACAAGTAAATAAATGACCACATTTAAAGTAAAAGGAGGTCGTAAGCTCAAAGGAGAAATTTACCCTCAAGGTGCAAAAAATGAAGCTTTACAGGTTTTATGTGCTGTTTTACTAACTTCTGAGGAGGTAGTGATGAAAAATGTGCCAGACATCATTGACGTAAACATTCTTATCAATTTACTTAAAGATTTAAATGTTAAAGTAAAAAAAATTGATAGCTCAACATACAGCTTTAAAGCCGAAAATGTGAATATTAATTATCTTTCATCAGAAGAATATAAAAAAAAGAGTAGTCGTATAAGAGGATCCATAATGCTAATAGGCCCTCTACTTGCGAGGTACGGCAAAGGATTTATTCCTAGACCTGGAGGTGATAAAATTGGTAGAAGAAGAGTTGATACTCATTTTATTGGTTTTGAAAATTTAGGAGCAAAATTTATTTATGATAATAAAAATGAATATTACGAGGTTAATGCTAAAAAATTAAAAGGTGCTTATATGCTATTAGATGAAGCATCTGTCACTGGTACTGCAAATATAATTATGACTGCCGTAATGGCTCAAGGAGAAACAATTATATACAACGCAGCATGTGAACCATATATACAACAACTATGTAAAATGCTAAATTCAATGGGAGCAAACATTACAGGTGTTGGATCAAATTTAATAAAAATACAAGGCGTCAAACTTTTATCTGGATGTACTCATAAAATTTTGCCTGACATGATTGAGATTGGATCTTTTATTGGTTTAGCTGCTCTAACAAAATCAGAAATTACTATTAAAAATGTAGAGTATCAACAACTTGGAATAATCCCTAATGTTTTTAAAAAATTGGGGATTAACATTCAATTAAAGGGAGATGACATTTTTATTCCATCACAAGAAAATTATGAAATAAAGTCTTTTATTGATGGATCAATATTAACTATATCAGATGCTCCTTGGCCTGGATTAACACCTGATTTACTTAGCATTATATTAGTAGTAGCCTCTCAAGCAAAAGGGAGCGTACTAATTCATCAAAAAATGTTTGAATCTCGATTATTTTTTGTAGATAAATTAATTGATATGGGGGCACAAATTATTTTGTGTGACCCCCATAGAGCTACTGTAATTGGATTGAATCAAAAATTTAAATTTAAATCTACAACAATGTCATCACCTGATATTAGAGCAGGTGTTTCTTTACTTTTAGCAGCTCTTGCTGCTGAAGGTGAAAGCACAATTCATAATGTAGAACAAATAGATAGAGGATATCAAAATATTGACAAAAGACTAAATGCTATTGGAGCACAAATTAAAAGAATCAACTGATAAAATGAAAAAAATACTTACACTTTCATTACTAATCTGTGTAATTGGAATACAATGCCTTTCTCAAGAAAGCAGAAAAGATCAAAAAACGGGACTTAAATATGGAGATATTGCTCCAGAACTTGCCTACAAAAACACAAAAGATAAAATAATGAAATTGTCTAGTCTAAAAGGAAAATTAGTTTTAATAGAGTTTTGGGCTAGTTGGTGTGGGCCATGTAGAAAAGAAAATCCTAATATTGTCAACGCATACAAGAAATTTTCATCAAAAAAATTCACCAAAGGAGAAGGTTTTGAGATATATTCTGTCTCTTTGGATAAACAAAAAAATGCATGGAAAAAAGCAATTGAAAAAGACAATCTTATATGGAAATATCATGTTTCAGATCTTGGAGGCTGGGATTCTGATGGAGCAGACATCTATAATATAAGATCTATTCCAAGTAATTTCTTAATTGATGGAGAAGGGAAAATTATTGCTCGCAATTTAAGAGGAAATGATTTACATCTTTTTTTAGAAAAACTAGTTAAATAAACTGTCAAAATGTCTTGTATTTTACTATGGCAAAGAACTTGCATTAATATAAAATAAATATTAATTTATGAGTGATAAGAAAAAAAAATCAAAAAAAAATAATTCGAAAAAAGACAAAAATAAAGATGTTAAGGAGTCTAAAAAACTTTCTTTAAAAGAGTTATTGGAGATTGAAAAAGATAAAAATATTAGATTATTTGCTGAGTTTGATAATTTTAGAAAAAGAACAGCAAAAGAAAGGCTAGATTTATTTAGTACTGCAAATCAAGAATTAATCACTAATCTTCTTCCTGTGCTTGATAATTTTGAAAGATCAATAAATGCTAATAATTACTCTGATGAAGATGGTCCTGTACTAATTTTCAAGCAATTAAAATCTGAATTAGAAAAAAAAGGATTAAAGGAAATTGAAAGCCCAATAGGAAAAACATTAGATACAGATTTTCATGAAGCAATTACAAATATTCCAGCACCTTCAAAAAAAGAAAAAGGAAAAGTCATTGATGTAATCGAAAAAGGATATATGTTAGGAGAAAAAGTATTAAGATATGCAAAAGTTGTTATAGGAAATTAAACAGAAAATGGCAAAGAGAGATTACTACGAAGTATTAGGTGTTAGTAAAAATGCTAACGAAAAAGATATTAAAAAAGCATATCGAAAGTTAGCTATTAAGTACCATCCTGATAAAAATCCAAACGATAAAGCTGCGGAAGAAAAATTTAAAGAAGCCGCAGAAGCATATGATGTACTAAGTGACCCTAATAAAAAACAAAGATATGACCAATTTGGCCATGCTGGAATGGGAGGGGCTGCTAGCGGATTTGGAGGAGGAATGAATATGGATGATATCTTTAGTCAATTTGGAGATATTTTTGGTGGCGGTTTTAGTGGATTTGGTGGCGGAGGCGGCAGAGGAAGAAGGGTTATAAAGGGATCCAATCTCCGTATAAAAATTAATCTAGTATTAAAAGATATTTATGAAGGTGTTAAGAAAAAAATAAAAGTTAACAGATTAGTTAACGCAGATAATGTTAGTTTCAAAAATTGTCCTCATTGTAACGGAACAGGTCAAATAACAAGAGTGACTAATACTATTCTTGGTCAAATGCAAACCGCATCAACATGTCCACACTGTAATGGAACAGGAAAGATTATCGATAGTAAGCCAAAAGAAGCTGATTCAAATGGCCAAATAAAAAAATCTGAAACCGTTGAAATAAATATACCAGCAGGTGTAGAAGAAGGGATGCAACTAAAAGTAAGTGGTAAAGGAAATGCTGCTCCATTCGATGGAGTAAATGGAGATTTAATTGTTCTTATCAATATTGATGAACACGAAGCCTTAATTCGAGATGGACAAAATTTACATTATGATCATTACATTAGTTTTGCTGATGCTGTACTAGGAGGTGATGCTCAAATACCAACAATTGATGGTAAGGTAAAAATAAAATTAGAATCAGGTATTCAAAGCGGAAAAGTATTACGATTAAAAGGTAAAGGCCTCCCTTCTGTAAATAGTTATGGAAATGGAGATCTCTTGATACATATAAATGTATGGACACCTCAAACTTTAAATAAAGAAGAAAAAAAATTCTTTGAGAAAAGTAAAAACTCAGACTCTTTTACTCCTAATCCAAGTAAAAAAGATAAAACTTTCTTTGATAGAGTAAAAGAAATGTTTGGCTAGTATTAAATGACAAAAAATATTCTCACAGTCAAAGATGTAGTAAAAATGTACGGAGATTATACTGCTCTAGAAAACGCTAATATATCTGTACCTGAAGGCTCAATTTATGGGTTACTTGGACCCAATGGGGCGGGAAAAACAACGCTAATGAGAATTATCAATCAAATTACAGGCCCCGATAGTGGTGAAATATTTTTTGATAATGAAAAATTAAATAAAAACCATATATTTAAAATTGGATATATGCCTGAAGAAAGAGGTTTATATAAAAAGATGAAAGTAGGAGAACAAGCACTTTATCTAGCTCAATTAAAAGGAATGCGGCAGCATGAGGCAATTGAAAAATTAAAATTCTGGTTTGAAAAATTAAATATTATTAATTGGTGGGATAAAAAAGTAGAAGAACTGAGTAAAGGAATGGCTCAAAAAATTCAATTTATAGTTACAGTTGTACATGATCCAAAACTATTAATTTTTGATGAACCTTTTTCGGGATTTGACCCTATAAATGCAGCAATTATTAGAAAAGAAATAATAAATCTGAGTAAAGAAGGAAAAACAATAATCTTTTCAACTCATAGAATGGAATCTGTTGAAGAAATTTGCGACTACGTAGCTTTAATAAATAAATCCAAAACAGTACTTGAGGGTCCAATTCAACAAATAAAAAATAAATTTTCCAACAACACCTATTTAGTCCAATTAGAAGAGCCTTTATTAGAGGAAAATAATTTATTTAATTTTCTTCAAAAAGATAGCTGTTTTTTTCAACTTTCTTTAAAAAAAGGCATATCTGCAAAAGATGCCCTAAACCACATTAATAAAAAACATAACATTCTATCATACAAAAAAGAAATCCCAAGTATGGAAGAGATTTTTATAAAAGCTATAAAAAATGCATAAGATTTGGCTTGTTATCAAAAGAGAATTTCTTGTAAGAGTACGCAAAAAATCATTTGTGATAATGACTTTTTTAGGACCAATACTTTTAGCCTCCATTTTAATTTTACCTATATACTTGGCAAATAATAGTCAAGAAAAAAGAAATATCGCTGTTGGCTATCAAAAAGATTTCCAACTTGAAGACAATGAATTATTAAATTTTGTAACTATCCCTCAAAATGAAGTTGATAGTGTAAAATTTAACATTAAAGATAGTCCATACTATGCTTTATTAATAATTAGAGACAACACATTTTCTTTGTACTCAAATCAACAAGTAACATTAAACGTTACAAGTGAAATTAAAAGACAAATTGAACATATTTTAAAATTAAATAATTTAAGATCGCTTGGAATTGATAATGAGACACTTAAAATCGCTGAACAAAAAATTAATTTAGAAACAAAAATTATAAACAAAGAAGGAGAAAGCACTAACTCCCACTCTGAAGTAAGCACTGGGATTGGTTTTTTAGGAGGCATATTAATCTACATGTTTATTTTTATGTATGGTACTATGGTAATGAGAGGTGTAATTGAAGAAAAAACAAGTAGAATAGTAGAAGTTATGATATCTTCTCTGAGACCATTTCAACTTATGATGGGGAAAATTATTGGTGTGGCATTGGTAGGTCTAACTCAATTTTTACTTTGGATAATTTTTACAGTTGCTCTATCAGCTTTAGCAGAACTGGTATTATTAAATGATGCTTTCTTAGCTACAAGTAGTGCAGAAAATCAGTCTATAATTATTACTCAGATAAAAAGCTTTACATCAGGAATAAACTTAATACAAATATTTTTATCCTTTTTATTCTACTTTATTGCAGGTTACTTGATGTATAGTTCATTGTTTGCTGCAGTTGGTTCTGCCGTAGATGCAGAAGCAGATACACAACAGTTTATTCTACCAGTGACTCTTCCATTGATTTTGTCATTTATACTAATTCAACCAATAATGGATAATCCCGAAGGCTCTTTAGCTTTTTGGCTGAGTATTATCCCCTTTACTTCACCAGTCATAATGATGGTACGGCTTCCCTTTGGAGTAGAAAATTGGGAAATAATATTATCCATGACCATATTAGTAAGTACATTTATCATTACGACATGGTTAGCTGGCAAAATATATAGAATAGGTATATTAATGTATGGGAAAAAAGCAAATATTAGAGAACTATTGAAGTGGATTAGATACTAACTTCTGTAAAAAAATCAATTTTTCACAATTTTTTCTTAATTTTTACAAAAACGAAGTATTTTTTCATAAAAATTTTAGAAAATTTGTTAATATTTATACATCTGATTATCAGGGTCTTATGTATTGTTCTAACATTTAAATGTTAAAAAGAGTGCTTTTTTGTAGGGTTCATTTGTGAAAGAGGTTTATCTTTGCACCCGTATTAACCAAATTAAAATAAAATGAAAAAGAATTTACGAAATTTGTTAGCTGTAGGTTTAGGGCTAATAACAACTGTTGCTTTCGCGCAAACATGGGATGTTGATTCTAGAACAAGAATGGACATGTCTGATGCAAATGGCGATGGTAATCAAGTAAAAAGCACAGACCAAAGAGTTACTCTAAGTGCAGACTGGGAAGGTGATGGTTACAATATTCACGTTTCTTCTGATGTAAACTATACATTAGGTATGAACTCTGACGTTTCTATGAGTATCTATGAGGCTTACGCTACTGCGGACTTCATGGGAGCAACTTTCGGAGCAGGTCGTGTAGCACTTAACATGGGTTCAGGAGCTTTAATGTCATCTAATGACTGGGCTGCAAACAGAACTACATGGGAAGGTTTAGGATTTAACTACAACATGGATATGGCTAACATCTGGTTAGGATACCACAGACAAAATGATGGTACTGGTGGAGATGATGGTGGTAACATGTGGTTAAATGCTGCTGGTGAAATGAGCGGATGGAACTGGAACTTCTTATACATGACTGAAGAAGGAGGAACAGATAATGCTGCTACTGGTATTGATGTTAGTGGAGAAGTGATGGGAGCTGGAGTAATGCTTTCTATGAACACTGACTACAACGAAAATACTATGAGAATGATTGGTCTTTCTTACGAGGCTATGGATAACATGAGCATTAACGTTTCTCAAACTGTATATAGTGAAGATGGTGATTTCCATATGCACGGTACTAGCTGGGACGGTTCTTATGGTGTAACTGGTAACCTTGGATATTTATCAGCTGGTTCTGAAAATTTATCTTACGGTTTAGATTACAACATGGGTGATCTTACTTTAGGTGCTCAAATGCATAACATTACTAACACGTTAGATGAGAACGTTGACAGATCAATTACTGAGATTTCTTTAGGATACTCTTTAAATGACAATGCTGGATTAAGCGTTTCTATGGCTAATGAAGATGATGTAAAATACATGTGGATGACTTTAAATGTAGGTCTATAATAAGTACAACCACTTTTTAAATAAAAGAGCTGCTAATTTTAGCAGCTCTTTTTTTTTAAAAAAAACCTAGCAACTAACAAAATATTGTTAAGAAATCTGCTGTATTAATTAAATATAATTTAAATAAGGTTTAGTATCTTGCGGGCATTATTAACTTTTTAAATATTTAAAAAAAATGAAAAAATTATTTTTATCAGCATTTGTTGCATTATTTACTTTTGCAGCATCTGCACAATTCATGGTTGTTACAACATATGATGGCGACCAAGAAGAAAACATGGATAAAATCACCGCTAATATGGGGATTGGATACATGATGGGTGACTTTACAGTTGGCCTAATGAAAGGAAATCATGACCACGTTGAGGGTGAAGACCATGACGATGATGCTTATGATTTATGGGCACGTTATAGCTTAGCTTCAGTAATGTCAGGAATGGACGGTGCTTATGCTGCATTACAAATGCCTATGGAAGATGGGTCAGACAATATGCAGATAGGTGTTGGATTTGCTTTAAATGTATGGAACGGACTATATGTTGAGCCAAACTACATGATGCCTGTAAGTGAAGATGACAATGGAGATAGAGAAGGGTCTTTTAATTTTGGTCTTTCTTATAGATTCTAAATAGAATTTATTTCTAAAAACTAAAAAAGCCAGTATTTACTGGCTTTTTTGTTTTGCAACAATTTCCTTTGCTTTGTTTAGCGCTTTATCTATACCATCTACTTTACTACCACCTGCTGTAGCGAAAAACTTTTGTCCTCCTCCTCCTCCATGAATTTCTTTAGCAATTTCTTTAATAAAAGAAGAAGCATCTATCCCTTTTTCAACTAAATTATCGGAAACTAAAACTGTTAAAAGTGCTTTTTTATTTTGTTTAGATGCTAATATCATTATTAAATTATGTTCTTTTCTAAATTTAAATGATAAACTTTTCATTTCATTAGAATCCATATCAACAACTCTAGAAACTAAATTTATTCCATTAATATTAATGGATGAGTGCAATAATGTTTTGGCTATATTTTCCAAATGCCCCCCTTTTAAAACCGCTAACTTTTTTTCTAATTCTTTATTTGAATTAATTAATTGTAAAATCGCTGATTTAAGATCTGTACTTTTAACTAAAGTAGATATATCTTTTAATGTTTCTTCTGTTTGATTGAAATAATTTAAGGCATCAATTGCTGTAATAGCTTCAATTCTTCTAACTCCTGATGCAATTGACCCTTCTGAAATAATTTTAAATATTCCAATTTCACCACTTGCATTAACATGAGTCCCTCCGCAAAGTTCCTTTGATTTATCAAACTGCACCATTCTAACAACATCATTATATTTTTCACTAAAAAGCATCATAGCGCCCATTTCTTTAGCTTGACTTAACGGTAAGTTATTATGTACTTCTAATTGAATATTTTGTAAAATTTTTTCATTTACATCTTGTTCTATTTTTTTTAATAATGAAGTCTCGATTTTAGCAAAGTGTGTAAAATCAAAACGCAGACTCTTTGAATTAACTAATGAACCTTTTTGAATAACATGATCTCCTAAAATATTTCTTAAAGTTTGATGTAGTAAATGAGTAGCAGTATGATTTCTTGAACATGAAACCCTAAAAGTGGAGTCAACAACTGCAATAAATTTAGCAGATAAATTTTTAGGCAATTGATCAACATAATGAATGATTAAACCATTTTCTTTTTTTGTGTCAATAATTTTAATACTTTCTTTTTCGTTTTTGATAACACCTATATCCCCAACTTGGCCCCCTCCTTCTGGGTAAAATGGAGTTACATTAAATACTAGTTGATACAATGTGTTATTTTTAGATACTACATTTCGAAACTTAGTTATAATCACCTCCACTTCAGTAATATTATAACCAACAAACTCTTCTATATCATCTTCAACTAAAATTTCCCATTCTCCAGTTTCAACTTGGCTTAAATTTTTTGATCTTTCTTTTTGTTCTTTCATATAAGAATCAAATTCTGCTTCATTAAATCGCATGTTAGATTCAGCTAAAATTAAAGATGTTAAATCCTTTGGGAATCCAAATGTATCATACAATTCAAAAACCTGTTTTCCGCTAATTAAATCATTAGTAGTTAATTTTATTTGTTCAATTCTTTTGAGACCTAATTCTAATGTTTTTAAAAAAGACTCTTCCTCTTCTTTGATTACATCTATTATTAACGTGTTTTGTGACTTGAGCTCTGGAAAACACTCTCCCATATTTTGAACAAGAATATTAACTAATTTAAATAAATATGGCTCTCTTATGTTTAAAAACGTGTATGCATACCTGACTGCTCTTCTTAATATTCTTCTTATAACATAGCCTGCTTTTGTATTTGAAGGCAACTGTCCTTCGGCAATTGAAAATGAGATAGCTCGAATATGATCAGCAATAACTCTCATAGCAATATCTTGCTTATTACCCAAACCGTATTGAATTCCTGAATATTTTGATATTTCTTGTATTATTGGTTGAAAAATATCTGTATCATAATTAGATTTTACACCTTGCATTATCATTGCAAGACGCTCTAACCCCATACCTGTATCAACATGACAAGTAGACAATTTACTAAGTGTTCCATCAACTGCTTGATTAAATTGCATAAATACCAAGTTCCAAATCTCTATAACTTGAGGATGATCCTTATTAATTAATTGCGAGCCGCATTCTTTTTTTCTTTCAATATTTTCTCTGTTATCGTAATGAATTTCCGAACAAGGACCGCATGGACCTTTTACTCCCATAATCCAAAAATTATCATTAAAACTACCATTTAATATACGATTTTCAGGTAGATATTTTTTCCAAATATTAAAAGCCTCATTATCTTTTTTAAATTTATTGTCACTTGTTCCTTCAAAAACAGTAACATAAATTCTATCAACATCAAGATTACATTTCTCTATTAAAAATTCCCACGCTAAGTCAATAGCTCGTTCTTTAAAATAATCACCAAAACTCCATGAACCTAGCATTTCAAACATAGTATGATGATATGTATCATGCCCAACCTCTTCTAAATCATTATGTTTTCCAGAAACACGCAAGCACTTTTGAGTATTGGCGATATTAAAATCTTCTGTTTGCGCTTCTCCAAGAATAATATCTTTAAATTGATTCATTCCTGCATTAGTAAACATCAAAGTAGAGTCATTTTGCATAACCATTGGAGCTGAATCTACAATCTTATGTCCTTTTAAAGCAAAAAAGTCAAAAAAAAGTGTTCTAATATCGTTAACCTTCATCCTATTTTTTTATTTAAATCTATCTTAATTCATTAAAAATGAATAACTTAATATTTTTAAACGTATTAATCATGCAAAATAACTAAATTTGTCCAATTATAAAAAGTATGGCTAAAGTAAAATATTATTACGACACTAGAACTTTAAGTTATAAACGAATTGAACTTAATGCAATTCAAAAAGCTAAAAAAGGGTTTTATTATATTTTAAGTAGTTTTATTTTAGCTATTGTAATCATTGGTTTTTACAACTATTTTTTTGATAGTCCTAAAGAAATAAGACTAAAGAAAGAAGTCCAATTTTTATCATCCAATTATAAAGATTTACAAACAAAAATGTCTCACTTAGAACTTGTTATAAACGACATGCAGATGAGAGATGACAATATTTATAGAGTAATTTTTGAAGCTGACCCAATACCAAATTCCATAAGAAAAGCAGGATTTGGAGGAGTAAATAGATACGAAAAATATCGAGGATATAATACATCTGAATTGGTGACTATTACTGCTAAAAAAATTGACCAAATAACAAAACAGTTATATATTCAATCAAAATCGTTTGACCATATAATAGAATTAGCACAAAATAAATCAGAAATGCTTGCAGCAATTCCTGCAATACAACCAATTGACAATAAAGATTTAACAAGAATTGCTAGTGGTTTTGGATATAGAATTCATCCAATTTATAAAATTAGAAAAATGCATTATGGAGTAGATTTTACCGCTAAAACAGGTACTCCAATCTATGCAACTGGAAATGGTGTAATTGAAAAAGTTACTTATGAGAAAGGATATGGATATCATTTAGTTATAAATCATGGCTATGGATACAAAACATTATACGCACACCTTAGAGATTTAAACATCCATAAAATTGATGAAAATGGAAATAAAATTACAACAAAAATAAAAAAAGGAAATGAGGTAAATAGAGGAGATATTATTGGACATGTAGGTAATACTGGTGTTTCAAGCGGACCTCATTTGCATTATGAAGTTATAAAAGATAATGTTAAAATTAACCCAGCTAAATACTTTTTTAATGATTTATCTCCTAAGCAATTTGAAGAAATGCTAGAAATAGCGTCACAAAAAAACCAATCACTTGACTAATGAGTAGTTTAAATAATCATTCAGAAAAATTGTTTTTTAAAATAGGTGAGGTTGCAAAACAATTTAATGTAAACATATCTGCTATACGTTTTTGGGAAAAAGAATTTGATATATTAAAACCAAAAAAAAATAAAAAAGGTAACAGGTTATTTACCCAAAAAGATATGAAAAACCTAAAAATTATTCATCATCTACTTAAAGAAAGAGGCTTTACAGTTGAGGGCGCTAAAAAAAAATTAAAAGAAAATAAATCTGATACAATTAATAATGTAGAAATAGTTAATAACCTTAAAGACATAAGAAAATTTTTAGTTCAACTCAGAGAACAACTATAAGTTAATTTAATAAATTCTTTTATAACATCTTATGCAGAAAATTAAAACATTTATTAAATATATCCAATATCTTGTAACGGCAAAAGATTATCATAGTGCCCATAGTCCTTTTTTATATAATTTTATAATAAATGTTATTAATAAAAAAACAAAGAAACCGTATTACAATAAAATTGAAATAATCAGACACGATTTATATAAATCAGATGAGAGTATAAACATCACTGATTTTGGAGCTGGAAGTCATATTAACAAAGCTAAAAGAAGAAAAATCAAAGATATTGCAAAAAATTCTTCTAAAAATAAAAAGTTTGGTGAGTTAATTTCCAGAATTAGCGAATATTTCAAGCCCAAAACAACAGTTGAGCTAGGGACCTCTCTTGGGATTAGCACACTGTATTTATCTTCTCCTAATCCAAAAGCAACATTATATACCTTAGAGGGATGCCCTGAAACTTTAAATATTGCAAAAAAAAACTTTGCAAAAGCAGGGGTCAAAAATATTGTTCCAATTGTTGGAGAATTCAACTATTCTCTTAAACCATGCCTTGAAAAAATAAAAAATGTTGATCTAATCTTTATTGACGGTAATCATCAAAAAAAACCAACAATTTCATATTTCGAAACTATTTTAAAATACTCAAATAATGAAACAATTTTTATTTTTGATGATATTTATTGGTCATCTGGCATGCAAGAGGCATGGAGGTATATTAAATCACACAAAAAAACAACATTAACTATTGATCTATTCCATTTAGGAATTGTTTTTATAAAAAAGGAACTTAGTAAAGAAAATTATAAAATAAAGTTTTAAAATGAAAATTTATACAAAAAAAGGAGATAAAGGATATACCCAATTACTGGGGGGAACTAGAGTTACAAAAAACAATAAAAAATTAGAATGTTATGGAACACTAGATGAACTAAACGCATTTATTGGAAATTTATATGATGAAGATATTAATAAAACACAAAAAAATATTTTACTTATAGTTCAAAATCTTATATTTAATATTGGAAGTTGTATTGCTTTTGATAAGAAAAAAAATAAAATAGATTTACCAGAAATATCTAATGATGATATTCATATATTAGAATCTCAAATTGATAATATGGAAAAAAAATTATCTCCCCTAACTAATTTTATTTTGCCTTCTGGACATCCTAATGCCTCAAAATGCCATATTGCCAGAACAGTCTGTAGAAGGGCTGAAAGAACTTTAGTTTCATTATCTGAACATGAAGAGATAAACTTTTTACACTTAAAATTTTTAAATAGACTTTCTGATTACTTATTTGTTTTAGCTAGATATATATTGCTTGAAGAAAATAAGAATGCTACTGAATGGAAAAAAAAATTTAAAAATGAGGATAAATAAATAAATAATATATTTTTGCAAAAAGTAAAAAAAGAAAAAAATGTATTGGACTTTAGAATTAGCTTCAAAATTAGAAGACGCACCATGGCCGGCTACAAAAGAAGAATTAATTGATTTTGCTATTAGATCTGGAGCTCCTATGGAAGTAGTAGAAAATTTACAAGAGCTAGTTGAAGAAGAGCCTGGAATCCAATGGGACTCTATTGAAGATGTCTGGCCAGATTACCCTACTAAAGATGATTTTTTCTTTAATGAAGAGGAATATTAAAAATTAAGATTTTTTCACTTTATTTCTTTAAAATTCGGATATTTGTTTATATAAATTATAGTTAATTTAAAATGGGTAGTTTTTTAAATATTTTAGGAAAATTATTTGGAAACAAATATGAAAAAGATATCAAACAAATAAATCCTATTGTTGATCAAATAAATTTAGAATTTGAAAAAATCAAAAAATTAGACAATGATCAATTACGTGACAAAACGATTGATTTAAAAAAACAAATTCAGGATTTTATTTCTATTGAAAAAATAGAAATAAAACAGCTTAAGGAAAAATCAATATCAAAATCAATATCAACTCAAGACAAAGAAGAGATTTATAAAAAAATAGATGCGTTACAAAAAACAGTTCTTGAAAAAACAGAAGAAATTCTTAATAAAATATTACCTGTAGCATTTGCCGTAATAAAAGAAACAGCAAGAAGATTTACTGAGAATGAAACTATTGAAGTAATAGCTTCAGAAAATGACAGAAAATTAGCTGAAACAAAAGATTTTATCAATATTAATGAAAAAAAAGCCATCTATCAAACAAAATGGAATGCCGCAGGCACAAATATTAAGTGGGAAATGGTGCATTACGATGTTCAGTTAATTGGAGGAATTGTGCTTCACCAAGGAAAAATTGCTGAAATGCAAACTGGTGAGGGTAAAACACTATCCGCAACCCTTCCTATATATTTGAATGCATTAACTGAGCTTGGGGTTCACCTAGTAACTGTAAATGATTATTTAGCAAAAAGAGATGCCGAGTGGATGGGGCCTATTTTTCAATTTCATGGAATGAGTGTCGACTGTATAGATAACCATCAACCAAACTCGAATGAAAGAAGAAAAGCATACCTTGCAGATATTACATACGGAACAAATAATGAGTTTGGCTTTGATTATCTTAGAGACAATATGGCAAAAAGGCCAGAAGACTTGGTTCAAAGAAAATTGCATTACGCTATAGTTGACGAAGTTGACTCGGTATTAATTGATGATGCAAGAACACCTCTTATTATTTCAGGCCCAACACCACAAGGAGATAAACACGAATATAATGACTATAAACACAAAATTGAAAATCTTGTAAACGTCCAAAGAAAATTTGTCACTTCAATTATTGCAGAAGCAAAAAAACTAATTTCTAGTGGAGATAGTGAAAAAGCAGGAGTAAATCTTTTAAGAGCATTTAGAGGGCTGCCAAAAAATAAAGCTCTCATTAAATTTTTATCAGAAGATGGTATAAGAGCACTACTTCAAAAAACTGAGAATTTTTATATGCAAGATCAAAGCAAAGAGATGCATAAAATAGATGCTGAACTTTATTTTGTGATTGATGAAAAATCAAATTCGATTGAACTTACTGAAAAAGGCCTAGAGCTCATGTCTCAAAACATCGAAGATAAAAACTTTTTTATACTTCCTGATGTTGGTGCAATTATTGCTGATATTGATAAATCTAATAAATCTACAGAAGAAAAAATCAAAATAAAAGAAGAAACATCTAGAGATTTTGCTGTAAAAAGTGAAAGAGTACATACAATAAATCAATTACTTAAGGCGTACACGTTATTTGAAAAAGATGTTGAATATGTTGTAATGGACAATAAAGTAAAAATTGTTGATGAACAAACTGGACGTATAATGGATGGAAGAAGGTATTCTGATGGTTTACATCAAGCAATAGAAGCTAAGGAAAATGTTAAAATCGAAGCAGCAACACAAACTTATGCTACAGTTACATTACAAAATTATTTTAGAATGTATGATAAACTTTCTGGAATGACAGGGACGGCAGAAACAGAGGCAGGTGAATTTTGGGAAATATATAAATTAGACGTTGTAGCAATACCAACGAATAAGCCAATAATACGAAAAGATAGAAATGATTTAGTATATAAAACAAATAGAGAAAAATATAATGCTGTAATTGAAGACATAGCAGATTTAACAAGTGCTGGAAGACCTGTTCTTGTTGGGACTACTTCTGTAGAAATATCTGAACTATTAAGTACAATTCTAAGAAGAAGAAAAATAAAGCATAATGTTCTTAATGCAAAAATGCATAAAAAAGAAGCTGATATAGTAGCAGAAGCAGGTGAAGCAAGTTCAGTAACAATTGCAACAAATATGGCTGGAAGAGGAACTGATATTAAACTTTCTGAAGAGGTAAAAGAAGCTGGGGGATTAGCAATTATTGGAACAGAAAGACATGATTCAAGAAGAGTAGACAGGCAACTCAGAGGAAGATCTGGAAGACAAGGTGATACGGGGTCTTCGCAATTCTATGTGTCTTTAGAAGATAAGTTAATGCGTCTATTTGGCTCAGAAAGAATTGCCAAACTAATGGATAGAATGGGTTTACAAGAAGGTGAAGTTATACAACACTCCATGGTTAGCAAGTCAATTGAAAGGGCTCAAAAAAAAGTTGAGGAGAATAACTTTGGAACTAGAAAAAGATTGCTTGAATACGATGATGTTATGAATCAACAAAGAGAAGTTATTTATAAAAAAAGAAGAAATGCCTTAAATGGAGAAAGAATTTCTATTGATGTTTTAAATATGATATTTGACACATGTGAAAATATAGTAGAAGAAAATTTTGAAATAAAAGATTTTGAAAATTTTAAGATTGACATTGGAAGATTATTAGCAATTGAAAGTCCTGTTTCAGAAAATGAATTTTCAAGTCTCTCGCAAGAAATAATAGTAGAAAAAGTATTCAAAAAATGTTATGAATCCTATCAAAATAAATCAAATATTATAGCAAAGCAAACTTTCCCAGTTATTAAAGAAATATTTGAAAATCAATCAGCTAAATTTGAAAATATTGTTATCCCATTCACAGACGGTTTAAAAACATTACAAGTTGCAACTAATTTAGAAGACGCACATAATTCTAAAGGAGAAAATATAGGAGAAGCTATTGAAAAAAGTGTAACTCTTGCAATTATAGATAACATTTGGAAAGATCATTTACGAGAAATGGATGACTTAAAACAATCTGTGCAAAATGCTGTTTATGAACAAAAAGATCCTCTTTTAATTTATAAATTTGAATCTTTTAATCTGTTTAAAAACTTAGTTGAAAAAATAAATAAAGATATTGTGTCTTTCTTACTTAAAGCGACATTACCTATTAAAGCAAATGCAGAAGAAGCAAAAGATATAAGAAATACAAATCTTCAAACAAGTAGACCTGAAGCAGTAACAACAAATACAAATAGAAGACCTCAACAAGCTCCTAAAAGAGCTCAACCTGTAAGTGTAAAAAAAGAAACAGGTAGAAATGAAAAAGTAGCAATAACAAATGGCTCTGAAACAAGAGAAGTAAAATGGAAAAAAGCTAAGCCTCTTATAGAAAGTGGTGAGTGGACAAGGATATAATATCATGTTTTATTTGTTTACAAGATTTATATTTTATAAAAATCTAATATTAATACTTAGTATAAGTTTTATTTCATGTAATATTCAAGATAATTTTAAAACAAATTTTCCAAATAATGATTTTGATAAAAATCTAGCTGGTATAGCTCCAATATATTCTCAAAAAAAATATTGGGCTGAACATCCAGAAACAAGTTCTTCTTTTGCTCTCTTACCCAAAAACTATATAGACACACAATATAATCAAACACCTGACATAGATGTTTTTTATATACACCCAACACTTTATACATCTGGAAACAGATGGAATGCAGATTTAAACAATAAAAAATTAAATCAAAAAATAAAAAATACTGCAATTAAATACCAAGCAAGTGTATTTGCTGGAATTGCAAATATTTATGCTCCACATTATAGACAAATGCATATACATTCATACTCAGATCTGAAAAATGGCTATCAAGCATATGATTTAGCTTATAATGACGTAAAAGATGCATTTATATATTATTGGAAATATCATAATAAATCCAAAAAATTTATTCTAGCAGGACATAGTCAAGGAACAAATCATGCTGAAAGATTATTAAAAGAAATCATTCTGCAAAATGATAGTATAAAAAACAAGCTTATTATAAGCTATCTTCCAGGAATGCCAATTTCTAAGTTGAATCTCTTAATAAAACCATGTAGTTCTCCATCAGAAATAAACTGTTTTCTTTCATGGAGAACATTAGCAGAAAATTATTTTCCAGAAGACTGGTCAAATTCAGATAGTATTTCATGTATTAACCCTATAACATGGATGTCAGATTATACAATATCAAATAAAGAAGATCACCTGGGTATACTATTTAAAAATCATAAAATATTATATCCAAAATCAGTAATTGCATACAAAAAAAACAATGTTGTTTGGGTTAAACCTATCAAAATCCCATTTGCTAACTTTTACAAAATGAAGAATTATCATATAGCTGATTATAATTTATTTTGGCTAAATATTAGAAATAATTTAAAGTATCGTTTAAAACAAAATGGATATATATAAAAGATGTAAGTGGTGCAATAGTGACCCTGTTTATATTAAATACCATGATGAAGAATGGGGAGTGCCAGTATTTAATGATAAAAAATTATTTGAAGCATTAGTTCTTGAAACTTTCCAAGCAGGCCTTAGCTGGATAACTATTTTAAAGAAAAGAGAAAATTTCAAAATAGCATTTGATAATTTTGACGCACAAAAAATTTCAAAATACTCGAATGAAAAACTAAATGAATTAGAAAAAAATAAATTAATTATTAGAAATAAATTAAAAATACATGCAACTAAAAACAATGCTATTTCTTTCCTGAGGATACAAAAAAAATATAAAAGTTTCTCCAAATTTATTTGGAATTATACAAATAACAAACCTATTATAAACAAATATAAAGATGTAACTGACATCCCATCAAAAACAACTCTTTCATCTAGAATAAGTAATGATTTAAAAAAGTATAATTTTAAATTTGTCGGGCCAACAATAATTTACGCATATATGCAAGCAATTGGATTAGTCAATGATCATACGATCAATTGTTTTAAGCATAAAACAAATAATTTATGATTTTGTTTGCTGCTTCTTTTTCTTTTTAAGTTCTTCCACTGCAATTAAACTACTTTGAATTTGCATTTGTAAATCACCAACATTATCTGGTGAATATGGCATAAAAATTGTACTATTATTATTATCTCCCAATTTTGAAACAGTTTCATAATGTTGAGTCATAAATAACATATTCATGACATCCTGACTAGTTACATGATCTTCCATAGCAAGCTTAACTTCCTCAACAGACTGCTTTAATCCATTTGCAATTGCTATTCTTTGTTGTGCTATGCCTTCACCAGCTAACCTCTTACTTTCAGCATCGGCTTCTGCGGCAGCTACAACTCTTATTTTCGCAGCTTCCGCTTCTTCCTTTGCAGCTTCTTTCATTCTTTTTGCCGCATTTATTTCATTCATAGAATGTTTTACTTTAGCATCAGGGTCAATATCTGTAACTAAAGCCTTGATAAAATCAAAACCAAACTGTCTCATAGTGTCAGAAAGCTCATTTTTTATGGCTAAAGCTATTTTTTCCTTTTCAGCAAACACATCATCCAACTCCATTAGAGGGACTTCAGACCTAATAGAATCAAAAACATAAGATTGTATTTGCTGTTCGGGATTATTTAACTCGTAAAAAGAGTCTTTCACGCCTTCTTTTGCATCAATAATGAAAAACTGAACTGACACAACAATTTTTACAAAAACATCGTCTTTAGTTTTTGTTTCTACTTCAACAGGAAGCTCTCTTACTCTTAAATTTACATTACCAGCAATTCTGTCAATAAATGGAATTTTTACATGTAATCCTGCCTTTGAAACTTTATTAAATTTCCCTAAACGTTCAATAATAACTGCATTTTGCTGTTTAACCATATAAAAAGTACCTCTTAGTAGAAAGAAAAGCCCAAGTAAATAAAATATATTCTGTATTTGAAATTCGTTTTCCATAATTATTATTTAAAATATCTAAAATCTTGATTGTTTTTTATGTTTTGTAAAGAATTATAAATTAATCTAATTACATTTTCAACATCATTTTTTGCAACACTTTCAACAGTGGTATGCATGTATCTGAGTGCAAGAGAGATTAAAGCTGATGCAACACCTCCATTAGCATATGCAAACGCATCTGTGTCTGTTCCTGTTGCTCTAGAAGCAGCTATTCTTTGAAATGGAATTTTATTTTCTTTTGCTGTATCAATAATAAGATTTAGCAAATTATTTTGAACAGCTGGACCATATGTTAAAACTGGACCATTACCACATTTTGTATCTCCTTGTTTTATCTTATCTATCATAGGAGTACCCGTGTCATGACAAACATCTGTAACAATAGCAACATCTGGTTTTATTGACTCAACTATCATTTGAGCTCCTCTTAAGCCGACCTCCTCTTGTACAGAATTTGTAATATACAAACCAAAAGGAAGTTTTACTTTATTAGTATATAATAGACGTGCAACTTCAGCAATCATAAAGCCACCAATTCTATTGTCTAATGCTCTTCCAACATATTGTTTTTTATTCAAAATAATAAAATCATCTTCATAAGTAACAACACATCCGACATGAATTCCTAACTTTTCAACCTCTTCTTTATTTTTAGCCCCACAATCTAAAAATATATTGTCCAATTTTGGGGCCTTTTCATTACTTAAAGTTCTCGTATGAATTGCTGGCCAACCAAAAACAGCTTTTACCATACCTTTTTCAGTATGAATATTAACTCTTTTTGAAGGAGCTATTTGATGATCTGAACCGCCATTTCTTCTTAAATAAATAAATCCATCTTTAGTAATGTAATGTACAAACCAAGAAATTTCATCAGCATGCGCTTCAATAACTACTTTATATTTAGCTTCCGGGTTAATTACTCCAACTACGGTCCCATAGGTATCAACAAAATGTGAATCAATATATGGCTTTATATAATTTAACCACATTTTCTGGCCAGTACTTTCAAATCCTGTTGGAGATGGATTATTAATATATTTACGTAAAAATGATTCCGATTCTTTAGTTATAATTCTATTTTTTTTCATTTGTACTATTTATTATTAAATTCATTTATACCACATTCTATCCATTCTTTGAATGTTTTAACATCAGGGGTATATCCTAATGGATTAGTTAAAAGACCCCTATCAGGACAATATAAAACATAATATGGTTGAGAAGAACTCATGTATGTAACAGCTTGTAATGTACTCCATTTATTTCCAACTGTAGTTAATTTTTTCTTTTTAGTACCTCCATCAGATGTTGGCACTAAAACTTCTTCTGGATTAGAAAGTAATGTTTTCTCATCTACATATAACTGACAAAAGACAAAATTCTCTAATAACTCTTCAATCTCAGGAAATACATTCTCTTCCATTTTACGACAATTTACACATGCCCAGCCAGTAAAATCAATAAAAACAGGTTTGTCTTGAGACTTTGCGTAATCAATTGCCTCCCAATAATCATAAAATACTTGGTGCTCTGCTTCAGAATGTGTATAACTGTAAGTTAGTGGTGGCGGGAAACCGCTTAAAGCATTATGCTCCCACCAATTAATTTTTGATCCAAATAATCCAGGAATTAAATAGATTGTAAATATTATGAAAAGTAAAATAAATCCATAACGAATTTTTGAAATTTTAACAATTTTTGAGTCATGAGGAAATCTAATTTTTCCGAACAAATATAAAATAGTTAATACACCTACAACAAACCATAAAAGAAAGAAAGTTTCTCTTTTTATTAACCCCCATTGTTCAACCATATCCGCGTTTGAAAGAAATTTAATAGCTAATGCGACTTCTAAAAATCCAAGAACAACCTTTACTGAATTTAACCAACCTCCAGATTGAGGAAGAGCGTTCAAGAGTTTTGGAAATAAAGCAAACAATGCAAATGGAAAGCCTAAAGCTAAACCAAAACCAGTCATTCCAACTGTTAATTTAGCCGCCACCATCTTAAATTCAAATCCCAATAGACTTACTGTAGTCACATCTCCTCCCAATGTCCCTGCAAGTAATGATCCTAAAATGGGACCCGTACATGAAAAAGAGACAATTGCCAAAGTTAAAGCCATAAAAAATATACCTATTATCCCCCCTACACTTGATCCTGAGTCTGCTTTATCTCCCCACTTACTTGGCAATGCAAGATCATAATAACCAAAAAAAGAAAAAGCAAAAAACATAAAAATCCCAAAAAACAATAGATTTAACCACGTATTAGTAGAAATTTGATTAAGTATTTCAGGATCAATATTTGGCATCAAATGGAATGGGATACTTAATAAAAAATATATCAGCAAAATGAAGACACCATACATAATTGCATTAAATGTCCCTTTTCGTTTATTAGCTTTTGTGAAAAAGCTGACGGTAAGAGGGATCATTGGAAAGACACACGGTGTAATTAAAGCAATTAATCCTCCTAACAAACCTAAAACAAAAATTTTCCATAAAGTTTTGTCAGTAGAGCTTATTTCACCACAATTAGCTGAAGGATTTTTAAGTTCAACCAGTGGATCCTTATATTTTTTAGTATTAATAATATCCTCATTTGTTATTGCGGACTCTTCTTGCTTACCTAATGAGATATTTTCATTATAATTTATTGTAAAATTAAATTGATAGGGCATTGGAAAAACACATTGTTCGGCATCACATAGCATATAATTTATTTCACCACTAATATTAAATGGATCAGAGGATAAAATGTTAATCTGTTGCCTAAAAACAGTATTTTTTTTGTAATATTTTAAAGTGTCATCCCAAATAATATCATAATCTTTTATTGGTGACTCCTCTAAAACACTATCAAGTCGTACAAATAAATCAGAATCAAAAAAAGTAAATGATGTAGGGACCGGACCATCATCGCCATAATACTGACCTGTATACTGGGAATAAAGATGCCACCCTGAGTCAATTTTTGCATTAAACTCTAATTCTACTAGGTTTTCAGAAATTTTATTTTGAGTAAACGTCCACTTTACAGGGTCTAATATCTGACCTATAGCACTTAAATGGGGCAAAACAAAAAATAATATAATTATATATTTTTTCATGACTTTAAATTTGTTTTTTCAAAAAACTACTCACTGTTCTATTTTTACAAAAATAAAATAGAAATAACAAAACAACAGAAATGTTCAACTTTATTTTTTTTATTATTAATTTTATCATTTATACAAGACTATTTAAAAAATTAAATAACCGTCTCACTTCATAAAGAGTTTAATAATTTTACGACATAAATATTTTTTGTAAAACTTGTAACTCTATATCTATCATCAATTCTATTTCCAACAATCCAGATAATATCATCTCCAGAGCACAATATCCATTGTCTTTGTTTTTCTAAAATAGAATATTTTTGATCAATAAAAAAATCGCTTAATTTTTTAAAATTATTCATTCCTAATGGCTGAAACCTATCTCCTTTTTTCCATTTTCTTAATTTAAGAGGAAATGATAATTTGTCAAAATCTAAATTTGCACAATTAATATTATATTCTACAGGCTTATTTAAAATCCTTAGTGACATTGAAATTGGATAATCAATTAGATTTTCTGAAATTAATATATCTCTTTCAGCTTCTAGTTCTTCTATCTTTTCAATAATAATATATTCTCTATCTATAACTAACTGATAATTTTTGGAATAAAATATCTTTCCACTTTGTGATTTACATGCTTTTATTATTTTATCAATCTGTGTAAAACCATATTCTGAAAAAATTTCATGCATAATAGCCTCAGAGTTATTCAATTTAAGTAGATTTTTAATATCAACTTTATACGTTTCTCTTTCTTTAAAAATTAATTTTTGTTTTATCTGTAAAATATTTGCATTAATTATTTTATCTATAGAATCAAGATTTGAAATATTTTTTTTCATAATTTTATTAAACTCTGGATTTATATCTTTTAATACTGGTATTAAATTATGACGGATTTTATTTCTTAAATATTTAATATCTCTATTACTACTATCTGTACGATAATCTGCATCTATTTCTGCTAGATGAGATTCAATGTTTTTTCTTGATAAAACAAGTAGTGGTCTAACAATATTACCAGCTTTTGGCTTAATACTTGTCAGGCCCTTTAACCCTGTTCCTCTTAAAAGATTAATAAAAAAAGTCTCTATCTTGTCATCATTATTGTGTGCTACAACAATTTTATTTAAATTATATTTTTTTATTAATTTTTCAAACCAATCATATCTCAAATTTCTTGCAGCCATTTGTATGGAAACTTGATTTTTTTTAGCATATTCATTTGTATTAAATCTTTTTCGGTATAAATTAACATTATGTTGCTTAGCTAAAGATTTTATAAACTCTTCATCTTCTATTGATTCCCTTCCCCTTAATTGAAAATTACAATGAGCTAATTCTATGTGATAATCTAATTTTTTTAAAATATAAAATAAGCAAACACTATCTGCTCCACCACTTATCGCTAATAACAATTTATCTTTTTTAGTAAATAATTTTTTTTCCTTAATATATTTCTCAATTTTATCAATCATTTAAATGAAGATTTAAAATTTCTAAAATTGGCTTTATTTTCACTATACATTCTTCATATTCAGCAACTGAGCCTGAATTAATAGTAATTGCACTTCCAACAGGAAGAGAAAGATATTTTTTGGTAGAACAATATAAAATTGTTCTTATAATGACATTAAAGTCAAAATCCAAATTAGGATTAATATAACCTACTGCACCTGAAAAAAAACCTCTTTTAAATGTCTCAAATTTCTCAATTAACTCCATTGCTTTGATTTTTGGTGCACCAGTCATAGAGCCCATCGGAAATGTTGATTCTATTACATCAACATAATCAAAATTACTATCTAAATTAGAAGTAACAGAAGTAATCATCTGATGGATTCTTTTAAAAGAAAACACAGAACATAAATCGTCAACTTTAACGGAAGATTTACTAGCTGTTATTGACAAATCATTTCTAACTAAATCAGTAATCATGATATTTTCAGCAATATCCTTTCTACTTTCTAATAACATTTTTTTTAATTTATCATCCTCTCGCTTATTTAAACCTCTCGCTGTAGTTCCTTTTATTGGTTGAGATAATATTTTATCACCTGTTTTTTTAATGTATCTTTCTGGGCTTGATGAAATGATATATTTATCCTTAATTTTCATAAAACAAGAAAATGGCATTTCCATTTTTTTGTTTAAATGCCAAAAAAATGCTTCAGGAAAAATATTTATATTATCTGCAAAGTATTCCTGACAATAATTCATCTCATAAATGTTTCCTTTCTTAATATGCTGCATTATTTTATTAATCTTGTTAAGATATGATGCTTTAGAGTCTCTACTTTTTAAACTAATAGATTTCTGCTGTATTTTTAATTTATCAAATTTAAGATTCAAAATAAAATTATCACATTTTTCTCGACAATCATAAGTGTGTACTTCTAAATAATCATTCTTGTATAAGAGAACATATTTTGGACAAAAGAAACATAAATTATCTACAGAAAAATTATCTAAATTATTGGAGGAAAGAGTCTCAATTTCATTTTTCAAGTCATATGACAGATAACCAAACAACCAATCATTTTTAGAATCAGAGAATTTTCGCATCTTGTTTAAAGAGTTTTTATTAGAAGCTATCTTAGAAATACATCCTACAGCTGCAATAATGTTATAATTTACATACTCTTTAGGAAGTGATTTTGCTTTTTTATTTGAATTAGATGTAAGAATACTCACAAATTGCTCTTTTTTGGATGCATTTAGTAGTCCAACAAGTAATTTTCCTTCGTCAAAAAACTCATATTTAAAAATATTTCTCATTATGCAATAATAAAAAAAGAAAAATCAAATTATTTTATAATTTTGAAATATGAAAAAATTCATATTAATTTTTCTAATACTTCCTTTTATGTCTATTTGTCAAGTTGACACAATTAATAATACAAACAGTAGTCCTAATAGCGATATATATGAGTTAGTGTCAAAATATAAAAGAATAATAAAAAATAAAAACACAAATTGGAAGTTACAAATCAAATTTACATCTAAACGTAGCGATATTGTTCCGTATAAAATAAAATTTAACAATCTTTACCCTGAAATCTCTACATCAATAATTTTTGAATCTCCGTACTACAAACTTTTGGCAGGTGATTTTAAAACCAAGAATGAAGCATTAAAAATTAGAAACATAATAAAAACTAATTTTCCTGCAGCGCACCCTATTAAATACGAAAATTAGTAAATAAAAAATAACCTATTTTAATTTTCTTTTAACTTCAACCTCTTCATAGCCTTCTATAATATCACCAACTTTAATATCATTATAGTTTTCTATTGATAGACCACACTCATACCCTTTTTTAACCTCATTTACATCATCCTTAAAACGTTTTAAAGACGATAAATTACCAGTATACACTACCACTCCATCTCTAATAACCCTAACACCTGTATTCTTAGTTAAAGATCCATCAAGAACCATACAACCAGCAATAGTTCCTATTTTAGAAATTTTAAAGATATCTCGTACTTCAATATTACATACAATTTTCTCCTCTAAATCAGGAGAAAGCATCCCTTCCATTGCTAATTTTAGTTCTTCAATGGCTTTATATATAATTGAATAAAGTCTAATATCAATTTGCTCTTGCTCTGCTAATTTTCTAGCTTTTAAGGAAGGTCTTACCTGAAAACCAATAATTATTGCATCTGAAGCTGCAGCTAACATAACATCAGATTCAGAAATAGGACCAACTGCTTTTTGAATAATATTTACTTTTATTTCATCTGTAGATAATTGTTGAAGTGAATCAGAAAGAGCCTCGATGGAACCATCAACATCTCCCTTTACTATAACATTAATTTCCTTGAATCCTCCAAGTGCAATTCTCCTTCCAATTTCATCTAAAGTAAGATGCTTTTGTGTCCTAACATTTTGTTCTCTTTGTAACTGTGCTCTTTTTGTAGCTATTTTTTTTGCTTCTTGCTCGCTTTCCATAACATGAAATTTATCCCCAGCTGTTGGAGCTCCATCAAGTCCTAACAAAACAACAGGTGTAGATGGGCCTACTTTATCTTGGGACTCCCCTCTTTCATTTAATAATGCTTTAGCTTTTCCAGAAAATGATCCTGCTAGAACATAATCTCCAATTTTTAATGTTCCTGTTTGAACTAATATTGTAGATAAATATCCTTTTCCTTTATCTAATGAAGCCTCAATTACAGTCCCCTGAGCTAGCCTATTAGGATTTGCTTTTAAATCTAACATTTCTGCTTCTAATAAAATCTTATCAAGAATTTCTTTAACTCCTTCACCTGTTTTAGCAGAAAGATCTTGTGATTGATATTTCCCTCCCCAATCTTCTACTAAAAAATTTAGTTCAGCTAATTCTCCTTTTATTTTTTCAGAATCAGATGTTGGTCGATCAATTTTATTTATTGCAAAAATTATTGGAACACCAGCAGCTTGAGCATGACTGATAGCTTCTTTTGTTTGAGGCATAACTCTATCATCTGCTGCAATAACAATGACAACTATATCTGTAACTTCAGCTCCTCTTGCTCTCATTGCTGTAAAAGCTTCATGTCCTGGTGTATCAAGAAAAGAAATTCTTTTACCATTTTCAAGTGAAACTTCATATGCTCCAATATGTTGAGTGATTCCTCCACTCTCTCCAGCAATTACATTAGTTTTCCTAATATAATCCATCAAAGAAGTTTTTCCATGATCTACGTGTCCCATTATAGTTATAATTGGAGCTCTTGATTGCATATTGTCTTCAGAATCAATTATCTCATCTATAGATTCTTGTACATCTGCACCAACAAACTCAACATTATACCCAAAATCTTCTGCTAACATTTGAATTGTCTCTGCGTCAATTCTTTGATTTATACTTATCATCATACCTAATCCCATACAAGTTGTTACAATATCTGTAACTGATATATCCATCATGCTCGCTAATTCACTTGCAGTAGCAAATTCTGTAATCTTAATTGTTTTTGTTAAAGCAGCTTTCTGTGAATTTTCTTCTGCAACTTGTTCTCTATGTGCTTGTCTCTTTTCCCGTCTGTTTTTTACTGATGATGTTTTTCCGGAATTTTGTAATTTAGCAAGAGTTTCTCTAACTCTTTTCTGAGCTTCTTCTGCAGATATTTCAACAACAGGAGACTTTTTAGTAAATGGTTTTTTAAATTTTTTTGGATCAATTTTTTCTTTTAAAATTCTATTTCTTTTCTTTTTTGGCGGTGATACACTTTTAAATTTATCTAAATCAATTTTTTCTCCAGTTTGTTTGATTCCTTGTAACTTTTGGGATTTAGCTTTAATTAAACTCCCATCATTATTATCAGAATTAGTTTTATTTTTTTCTGAATTATTTGATTCTTTTTGAACTGCTTTGTTTACTTTTTCCTCTTCTACTTTTTTCTTCCTCTCATTCTCTATTTTTAATTTTTCTAACCTAGCTTCTTCTGCCTTTTTTTGAGCTTCTTGTTGTTTAATAATCTCTTCTGCTCTAGCTAATTCTTGTTCTTTAGCTAATAACTCGGCAGATAATTTTGCTTTTTTTTCTGTGTCAAACTCCCCTAACAAATCCATATAAATATCATGAGATACTTTTGAATTAGGTTTTAAATCTTTGATTCCCTTAGACTCTAAAAAACCAAAAATTCTATCAATACTAACATTAAATTCTTTAACTAATTTATTTAATCTTACAGTTTCTTTATTTGACATAATATGAAAATTTAATTTTTATTTAATCCTCGAATTCTGCATTTAAAACCTCCAAAACATTTTCAATAGTCCCTTGTTCTAAATCAGTTCTAGATACTAACTCATTTACAGATAAAGCAAGAACACTTTTAGCAGTATCACAACCAATTTCTTTAAGACAATCTATTACCCATTCTTCTAAAACATCTGAAAACTCATCAATAGCCACATCATCTTCTATGTTATCTGTGTCACGATAAACATCTATATCATATCCTGTAATTTTTCCCGCTAAATTGATGTTATGGCCTCCTCTACCAATAGCTAATGAAACCTGATCTGCATCCATATAAACAGCAGCTCTCATTTTATCATCATCCAAAGTTACAGATTGTATTTTTGCAGGTGATAAAGCTCTACTAATAAGAAGTTGTTTGTTTTCAGTAAAATTGACAACATCTATATTTTCATTTCTTAATTCACGTACTATTCCATGAATTCTAGAACCTTTGACACCAACACACGCTCCAACAGGGTCAATTCTATCATCATAAGACTCTACAGCTACCTTGGCTCTTTCTCCAGGAACACGTACTACGTCTTTAATAGTAATAATTCCATCAAATACTTCTGGAACCTCTTGTTCAAATAATCGCATAATAAACTCTGGCGCAATTCTAGACAAAACAATATTCGCTTTATTATTTTTCAAATTCACCTCTTTAATGACAGCTCGTACATTTTCTCCCTTCTTAAAAAAGTCTTTTGGAATTTGCTGGTCTTTTGGTAAAGATAAATCATTTCCTTCATCATCTTGTAAAAGAATCTCATTTCTCCAAATTTGATATACCTCTCCATGAATTATTTCTCCAATTCTATCTTCATATCTTTTCATTAATTCATCTCTGTGTTGATCGGATATTCGAGCCATTAAGTGTTGGCGTATTGATAACACTTGCCTTCTTCCAAATTCTGCATCAAAACTTACTTGCTCAGATACCTCTTCACCTATCTCATAATCATCTTCGATTCTTAATGCCTCTGATAGAGATATTTGTGAAATAGGGTCTTCAACTGAGTCATCTGCTACCACTGTTCTATTCTTCCAAATTTCTAAATCCCCTTTATCAACATTAATAATAACATCAAAATCACCTTGTTCATCGTATTTTTTTGCTAAAACTGATTTAAATACATCTTGTAAAATATTCATCATTGTTTCTCGGTCAATATTTTTAACCTCTTTGAATTCTGAAAATGATTCAATTAAATTTTCTACTTCCATTTTATTTTAAGTTTAGTTTCTTTTATTTCGTTCTCAGGTATAATTATTTCTTCTATTATATTATCCTTTTTAGTTCTTTTTTGCTTTTTTATTATCTCTATTCTTAATTTATTATCTTTATAAGATAAAATTTTACCACTTTTTCTTTTCCCATTAATTAATAAAACATTAACCAAATTACCTATATTTTTGATATACTGTTGCTCAACTTTAAAAGGATTATCTAGTCCTGCAGAAGATACATTTAGCTCATAATCCTCAATATCTCTATCAAAATGTTCTTCAATAAATTTAGTTATTTTAAAACAATCATCAAATTTTACTCCATCCATCTTATCAAAAGATAGTGATATAACGTTTGATGTAGATACTTTTAAATCTACTAGAAAACCACCAATATCATTTATTTTTTTCTCTGCTACCTTTTTTATTGCTATATCATTAATCATAATAGAACCCAAAAAAAGAAGAGGCTTGTAGCCTCTTCCAATTCATTCTCAGATGCAAATATAATGAGATTTATTAAATATTATCGTTGCAACACTACTTTTTTATGTATTATTTGATCTTTAGTCTTAATTTTAAATATATAAATGCCGGGTGAATATTTACTTAGGTCTATTAAACTAACATATTCTCCAATAAATTCCTTCTTGTGATCTTCAAATATCATTTTACCATAGGGATCTATCAAAGATATTTGATAATTATTAAGCTCTGTAGATATAAAGCTAATATTAATAAATTTATCTGTTGGATTTGGATATACATTTAAATCAACAAGTGTATTAATATTTTCTGCAGTTATTCTATTTGTGTTATTTGTTGTAAAATACTGCCAACTCGTCCAGGATGAATTATTAGATCCATTAGCGCTACATAAAACTCTTACTTTCCATTTATAAGTTGTCCCTGGATTTAATGAAGATATTGAATTGATGTTAGTATTTACCGTATCTATTATTTTAGTATTCCATGGCGCTCCATTTTCTAAATACATAACTCTATAACCCCATGCTCCAGTAACAGCATCCCAAACTAAGTCTGCAGCTGTATTAGTAATATTTAATTCATCTGGGTTAGTAGGAGGGACACAAGGGCTAGCTGTTGTAAATGTCTGTGTAGAAGACCATGAAGAAACTGAACTA
>CEVN01029177.1_pt1 | contig 82435 bp, 69 predicted proteins | sample 427041 | NCBI WGS metagenome assembly CEVN01 (sample SAMEA2623463, study PRJEB7988) | marine metagenome | biome: marine biome (ENVO:00000447); feature: surface water layer (ENVO:00002042); material: "saline water (ENVO:00002010), including plankton (ENVO:xxxxxxxx)" | depth 5 m
GCTGATTACAAATCAGCTGCTCTAGCCAGCTGAGCTATATCGGCTTATATCGAATTTAATGCGTGTTTATAATGAACTATCCCTTTAAAATGGGCTGCAAATTTATTAATTTTTTTTATACAAACAATTAAAAAGAATATTTTTTTAAGTGTTAATTAAAAAGTTTTTTAAAAATGATTATTTTTGCTTGTGTTTTATGACTTGCTTTCTTAAAGCTTGAGCAACTAAATCAACAGATTCTTCAAATGTATTTGATTGCTTTTTTGCAAAAAATCCACCATCTGAAGAATGTAACTTAATTTCAACAATTTTATTACCGTACGTCTCTGGCTTATCAACTTTCAAGTAAACATCTGCTTTAATTATACCATCTTTAATAAAGATTAACTTATCAATCTTTTTTTTAATAAAATCTTTTAACTGTTTATCCGCAGTAAAATTGATAGATTGGATATGAATATTCATAATTTTAAAATTTTAACCCCTTGGGTGTGATTGTTTATGTACTGATTTTAGTTTTTCGATAGTATTATGTGTGTAAACCTGCGTTGCGCTTAAATTTGCATGTCCAAGCAATTCCTTAATAGCATTAATATCGGCACCATTGTTAAGCATATGTGTTGCGAATGTGTGTCTTAGTATATGAGGACTCTTTTTGTTAATACTACTAATTTTAGCTATATATTTATTAACGATTCGATACACTAACTTATTATAAACCCTTTTCCCATTTAAATTAGTGAAAAGATAATTTTCAAGATTATATTGTTTTATGAAATATTTCAAATCTTCTAAAATTTTAGAAGAAAGTGGAATTAATCTTTCTTTGTTTCGCTTACCCATAACTTTAACAATTTTATGCTCAAAACTAATATCAGAAATTCTAATATTTATAAGTTCAGAAAGTCGAATTCCTGTTACGTAAAAAAACTCAATAATGAGTTTGTCACGCTGCCCTATAAAGCCAGAATCAAATTCAACTTCATTTAATAATGATTGAATTTGACTCTCCTCAACAAAAACGGGTAATCTTTTCTTAGATTTTGGAGAAACTATTCTTGACATAGGACTTTCATTAACAACACCTTCTCTAATAAGAAATTTAAAATATGTTCTTAATGTAGAAATCTTTCTGTTTACAGACCTTGGAAGAACTCCTTTTTCTAACAAATTGGCAATCCAAGCTCTAATTATTTGAAAATTAACTTCTGACGGATTATTATCTATTGCATATTCCTTAGATAAAAACAACAAAAATTGACTAATATCATTAGTGTATGAGGTAATTGTGTGTATAGAAAATCTCTTCTCTGATGACAAATAATTTATGAATTTTCCTTTTTGCACAAAAGACCTTTTTTTAGATTAATAACGAAATTACAAATAAAAAGGTTCTTTTTAAGTAAAAATTGATATTATTCCATTTCTCTTAAACGAGCAGTAGAATAAGCAGCTTTTTGCATTTTGACACGATTTTTTTCAGTAGGTTTTATATACTGTTGTTTAGCTCTTAACCTTTTTAATGTTCCCGTTTGCAAAAACTTTCTTTTTAAACGCTTTAGAGCTCTGTCAATCTGTTCTCCCTCTTTTACTGATATTACTAACATATTTTTTAAAAATTTTTGGTTTGCAAAAATATAAATATCTTTAAAAAGAACAAATATTACACTAAAATTTGTTTTGCAATAACTAATTTCTGAATTTCTGATGTGCCTTCTCCAATGGTACAAAGCTTCGAATCTCTATAATAACGTTCTACTGAGAAATCCTTAGTATATCCATAACCACCTAAAACTTGCACCGCATCAGTGGCAACTTTGACACAAACCTCAGATGAATAATATTTTGCCATTGATCCTTCTTTGGTTACTTTTTCGCCTCTATTCTTTTTGACAGCTGCATTATAAACTAACAGTTCTGAAGCTTCAATCTCAGTTGCCATGTCTGATAATTTAAAAGCGATTGCTTGAAATTTTGATATTGGTTTTCCAAATTGAACTCTTTCTTTAGAATACTTTAAAGCTGCTTGATACGCTCCTTTAGCAATACCCAAACTAAGAGCTGCAATTGATATTCTTCCACCATCTAAAACTTTCATAGCCTGTATAAATCCATCTCCAATATCACCTAAAACATTTTCTTTGGGCACTCTACAATTATCAAAAATTAGTTCAGCAGTTTCTGAAGCTCTCATCCCTAATTTATCCTCTTTTTTTCCAGAATTAAACCCTTTAACTCCCTTCTCAATAACAAAAGCTGTCATAGCATGAGAATCTCCTATATCACCTGTTCGTGCTATTACAACTGCAATATCACCTGAAATAGCATGAGTAATAAAATTTTTAGTTCCATTAAGCACCCAATAATCACCATCTCTTATTGCTGTTGTTGTCATACCTCCTGCATCAGAACCAGTATTATGCTCGGTTAATCCCCATGCCCCTATCCACTCTGCAGATGCTAATTTAGGTAGCCATTTTTTCTTCTGTTCATCATTTCCAAATTGCAAAATATGACCAGTACATAAAGAATTGTGCGCCGCCATTGAAAGTCCGACTGATGGGTCTAAAATTGCAAGTTGCTCAATAGCAGTTACATACTCAGTGTAAGAAAAACCTGCCCCACCATATTCTATTGGAACTAAAACTCCCATTAAACCAAGCTCTCCTAACTTTTTAAAAACATCAGCAGGAAAAGTTTGATTATCATCCCAATCACGAACAAAGGGTGTTATATTGTGTTTACCAAATTTCTGAACCATGTCAGCAATCATTTTCTGATTTTCATTAATTATAAAATCCATCTAATATCTTTTTAAACTAACTATATCTTTTGAATATTGTTCCAATTTTTGAGTTCCATTTAAAAAATCAAGACTAATAACAAAAGTAAAAGCAGTTACTTTAGCTCCTAAATCTTGAACAAGCTCTGCTGCAGCACAAGCTGTGCCTCCCGTAGCCAATAAGTCATCATGTACAATAACATTCCATCCTTTTTTTATATCTGACTTGTGAATTTCAACTTCTGCAGAACCATACTCTAAATCATACTTATACCTTAAAGTTTCGCCAGGTAATTTGCCAACTTTCCTAATTGGGATAAAAGGAATCTCCAACTTACTAGCAAGTAGGAAACCAAATAAAAACCCTCTGCTTTCTATCCCAACAACAGCATCGATCTTTTTTCTTTTTAACCTTTCAATAAAAGCATCAATTATGTTTGAAGACAATTTCGAATCTAATAAAAGAGTAGTGATATCCTTGAAATTAATACCTGGTTTTGGAAAATCAGGCACTTCCCTAATTGCTTGATGTATCTTTTGACTAATCATAACTTTTTTAAAATCTACTTAAATTTCTTAATTAATCCAGACTTTAATCTACTAAAATAATCATCTAGATCAACTCTGACCTCTTTAGACAAAATAAGCAAACCAATAATGTTTGGAAATGCCATAGCCAATATCATCATATCAGAGAAATCTAGTACTGCTCCTAATTTTACGGAAGAACCTATAATAATAAATAGAAGAAACAATATTTTATATAAATACTCTGAAAATTTGGTTTTACCAAATAAGAATGTCCATGACTTTAGTCCATAATAAGACCATGCAATCATAGTAGAAAAAGCAAATAAGAAAATAGCAACTACCAATAAATAAGGAAACCAAGAAAATACAGAGCCAAATGCTTGAGAAGTCATTTGAGCTCCTTCTAACCCTTGCACATTATGAAATCCTGTGATAATTAGCACCAGTGCTGTCATTGTACAAATTACAACGGTGTCAATAAAAGGCTCTAATAACGCAACAATACCTTCTGATACTGGTTCATTTGTTTTTGCTGCAGCATGAGCAATAGCAGCTGAACCAACACCAGCTTCATTTGAAAATGCTGCTCTTCTAAAACCTTGAATAAGTACTCCAACTATGCCGCCTAGACCTGCAGCTGGTGCAAAAGCACCTTTAAAAATTAGAGCGAATACATTTCCAATTTCTGTAATGTTAAGCAATATAATAACAAGTGCTGTACCTACATATAAAGCAGCCATAAATGGAACAATCTTTTCTGTAACATTTGCAATAGATTTAATACCACCAATAATAACAGCTCCTACTAAAATTGATAATATTAAACCGAACATTGGACCATTGCCAGATAAAGCTGGAAACTGGCCAGCTAACTGTGCATAAGCTTGATTAGCCTGAAACATATTTCCTCCGCCAAACGAACCTCCAATACAAAGTATTGCAAATAAAACAGCCAATACTTTACCAAATCCTGCCATGTTATATTTAGCTAATCCATCACGCAAATAATACATTGCTCCCCCCGATACCTCACCATTTTCATCTATTTTACGATACTTTACACCCAAAGTACATTCTACAAATTTTGCTGACATACCAAGCAGTCCTGCTACTATCATCCAGAAAGTCGCTCCTGGTCCTCCAATAGATATGGCAATAGCGACACCTGCTATATTTCCTAAACCAACAGTTGCTGAAAGTGCTGTTGTTAATGCCTGAAAGTGAGAAACCTCCCCTTTATCACTTGGGTCATCATAATCTCCTTTTACTAAACCAATCGCATGTTTAAATCCTCTAATATTTATAAAATTCATCCTAAAAGTAAAATAGATAGCACCAAAAACTAACCACACCACAACAATAGGTACACTAGCACCCACATCAAAACCAAGTGCTTTTATAGGATCCCAGAAAATAACAGGAACTAAATAGTTCTCTACAATAGGCTTAAAAAAGCTATCTATTGTTTCACTTAATGTAGCTGCTTTTGAATTAAAAGCAGAAATAAGCATTAAAGTTAAAAATGATAATTTTTTTGTCATATTATTTTATAAATTACTTAGTGTTTTAAGTTAGTAGTTTTTTTCATTGTCAATCTATTGCTTTTAATTGCTCATCCATTATAGCTAAACACTCTTCAAATGAATGAGGACTATATCCTAATTCATTAATAGATTTATCTAAAATGAAACCAGTTCTCGGTGGTCTTATTGCCTTTTGATTAAGTGTCGCTGTACTTATCTTATTTAAATTATCCGTTGTATTTCCATAGTATTTAGCTACTCTTTCTACTATTTCATAAATACTCATAATATCTTTACCAGATGCATTAAAAATACCGAGTGCTTTTTTCCTGGCAGCTAATATACAGATATCTGCTAAATCCTCAGCTAGTGTTGGAGCTCGAAATTGATCATCAATAATATTTAAAGATTCTCCTTTGGCTAATGCATCCTTTGCCCAAAGCACAATATTTCCTTTACTTAAATTCTCGCCTATTCCAAAAACAATTATAGTTCTCAGAATTGTCCATTGCACGTCATGATCTTGTAATAGCTGTTCTGATTTTAATTTAGATAAACCATAATAAGAAAGCGGATTAGGCATATCTTCCTCTTTATATGGACCATCCTCTCCATCAAAAATAAAATCAGTTGAAATCTGAATCAGATGTGCATCTATTCTCAAGCATGAATCAGCTAAATAGGTAACAGCATCAACATTTAACAAATCGCATTCCTTTTTCTGCTCTTCACACAAATCAACATTTGTCATCGCTGCTGTATTAATAACTACGTGAGGTTTTTGAGCTAAGATTATTCTTTCAACATCTTCTTTATTGGTGACATCTAATGAAATGTAAGTATATCCGTTTTTATTAGAAACTCTATTGTCACCTTTGGATGTAGCAATTAACTCAAAATAATTATCTGCTCTTAATTTATGTAATAGTTTTTGCCCTAGCAAGCCATTAGTTCCAGTAATTAAAATCTTCATTTAATATTGACTAGGTTTTAAAAGATATAAAATAAAATAAATAATGATAGGAGATCCAAATCCAAAAATAGTTGCAGCAACAAAGAGAATTCTAAGACCGCCAACATCAAGACCAAATTTATCAGCAAGCCAAAAACATACTCCGAGAATCTTTCTTTTATTCATTAGACTGTATCTCAATTAATAGATCTATCTTCTTAACTATAGTGTTTTCAAGTTCCATAATAGAATTCTCAACTTGTAATATTTGATGCTCTAACTCAATAATCTTGTTTTGATTTTTTTTTGATTTCTGAATATCAATAATAAGCCAAGCAAAAGCTACAACCTCTATAATTAATAATATAATTGTGAGTATAATCTGTAAATTATCCATATCATATTATAAATCAAATACGCTATTTCTTCTTTTATATTTAAAATGATGCCTAAGTTTTAAAAGAAAAATCATTACCAAATATATTAAAATAGTTATAGCATTAGCAAAAGCAGAATAAATAAAAAAAAGACGAACAAATGATGATTTAATACCAAGTCTCTTACCCCACCATGAACTAACACCAAAAATATTTCTTTCAAGAATATTTCTAAAAAAACTTATCATTTATATATAAATATTAACGTTTTTGCAAAATAAGCATTTTTTATATATTCATTATTATATTAGCCAACAATAAATTTTTTTTAAGATAATTTTAATATTATGTTTTTTATCACATCTAAATTATTATCATTTTTAAGCAAACCAATTATTTGGCTTTTTTTTCTATTAATCAGCACATTAATATTTAAAAAAAAAAGAAAAAAATTAATATATATTACAATATTTATATTTTACTTTTTTACAAACAACTTTATTATTGATCATTGTTCTAGAATATGGGAAACACCTCAAAAATCGATTTCATCATTAACAAATGATTACAAATATGGTATTGTTTTAGGAGGATACTCTTCATACAACAAAAAAATAGAGCATATTAATCTAAATGCACATGGAGATCGACTAATCTCTGCTATTGAATTATATAGATTAAATAAAATTGAAAAAATTATAATAAGTGGTGGTAATGGCGATTTGATAAATAATGGAATGAAAGAGGCAGAATGGTCAAAAGACTTATTATTAAACTTAGGTGTTAAAGCTAAAGATATAATATTTGAATCTAACTCTAGAAATACCATGGAAAATGCGCAAAATACTGCAAGACTTATCAAAAATGATCTTTATAAAAAATCACTACTTATTACATCTGCGCAACACATGCGAAGAGCAAAATTTTGCTTTAATATAAATAACTTTTATGTCGACTGTTATCCAACAGACTGTACTAGTGATGATATTATGTTATCTTTTAATTATTTAGTTTTACCAAATATTGATGCTCTTAGAAAATGGGAGACAATTATTCATGAATTAATTGGATATATTGTGTACAAAATTAAATTCTAAATACCAAAATCATACAATATACAAGCCATCTCTTGTTGTAATTTTTTAGCCTCTTCTTTTGCTTTTTGTGCAAAATCTATTCCATTACCTGCATATATAATTCCTCTTGATGAATTCACTATAAGTCCACACTCAGCATTCATCCCATATTTAGTTACATCTTTAAGCTTCCCACCTTGTTTTCCAACACCTGGAATAAGTAAAAAATGATTAGGAATAATTTTTCGAATTTCTAATAAATGTTCAGCTCTTGTAGCTCCCACAACATACATAATATTATTATCAGTTCCCCAATTTCTTGATTTTTCCAACACTTGTGAAAACAGTGGTTTATCATTATCATTTAAAATTTTCTGAAAATCTACACTTCCATTATTAGAAGTCAGAGCAAGAATAATCACCCACTTATTCTTAAAATCTAAAAAAGGTGTAATGGAGTCCTTTCCCATATATGGCGAAACAGTAATAGCATTAAAATTCAAGTTTTTAAAAAAAGCTCGTCCATACATTCTTGAAGTATTACCAATATCTCCTCTCTTTGCATCAGCAATAGTAAAGATATTTTTAGGGATATATTCTAATGTCTTCTGTAAAGTATCCCATCCCTTAGAGCCAAGAGTTTCATAAAATGCAATATTTGGCTTATATGCTATGCATAAATCTTTAGTAGCTTCAATTATTTGCTTATTAAATTCAAAAATAGGATCATCTAATTGCAATAGATGACTTGGTATCTTATCAAGATCAGGATCTAAACCAATACATAAAAATGATTTCTTTTTCTTAATCTCAAATAAAAGCTCTTTTCTATTCATTACTCACGCCCTCTTTTAATTTTTCAGCATTCTCAGCCATCTGCAACTCATCAATAAAATCTTGAATATCACCACCTACTGTTGCTGGTAAATTGTACTTTGTAAGTCCTATCCTATGCTCAGTTACTCTTCCTTGGGGATAATTATAAGTACGAATCTTTGCAGATCTATCTCCAGAAGAAACCATGGTTTTTCTATTTTTTGCATCTTCCTCTAACTTCTTTTGTAATTCTATCTCATATATTCTAGAACGTAATACTTTTAAAGCCTTATCATAATTCTTATGTTGTGATTTTTGATCTTGACATTGAGCAACTACACCAGTTGGAATATGAGTTAATCTTACAGCAGAATAAGTAGTGTTTACTGACTGACCACCTGGACCTGATGAGCAATACGTATCTTTTCTAATATCAGAAGCAAGCAATTCTATATCAAATTCTTCTGCTTCAGGTAAAACAATAACAGTTGCTGCTGATGTATGAACTCTACCCTGAGTCTCTGTTTGTGGAACTCTCTGTACTCTGTGAACTCCACTCTCAAATTTAAGCTGGCCATAAACATCTTCTCCAGAAATGTTAAAGATTATTTCCTTATACCCTCCTGCTGTCCCGTCTGCAAAATCTACCAATTCAATCTTCCATCCTTTTGATTGAGCAAAAGCAGTATACATTCTATATAAATCTCCTGCGAAAATTGATGCTTCATCCCCTCCTGTTCCTGCTCTAATCTCCATTACGGCATTCTTAGAATCTGCAGGATCTTTAGGAATTAAAAGAACTTTAATCTTTTCATCCATTTCTACTTTTTTAGGTAAATTTTGCTCTAACTCCATCTTCGCCATTTCTTTCATCTCCAAATCATCAGTATTAGATAATATTTCTTTTGCATTAGTAATATTTCCTAATAAGTTCCTATAATCTTTATATATCTTAATAATTGGCTCAAGATCCTTATATTCTTTACTTAACTTAACAAATAACTTCATATCATTCATAACATCTGAAGATGAAATTAATCTCTCAACTTCCAAATATCTATCATTAATTGCAGCTAATTTATCTAACATATTAATAAATAAAAGTTCCGTATTTAGAATCTATAGTTAATTTCTTACCTTCACAACTCTCAACTCTTCCAATAATTTGAGCATTAACATTAAACGATTCTGAGATATTTATAATATCATTTGCAATATCTGAAGATACATATAATTCCATTCTATGTCCCATATTAAAAACTTTATACATCTCTCTCCAATGAGTTTTTGATTCTTCTTGAATTAATTTAAATAATGGGGGTAAAGCAAACATATTATCTTTTACTATATGAACATTTTCTACAAAATGTAATACTTTAGTTTGAGCCCCTCCACTACAATGAACCATACCACTAATTTTACTTCTATATTTATCTAGAATTAATTTAATAATTGGAGCATATGTTCTAGTAGGTGAAAGCACTAATTTTCCTACATTTAAATCAGAACCTTCAATTACATCCATTAGTTGCTTAGTTCCAGAGTAAACTAAATCTAATGGAATTGAAGGATCATAGGTTTCAGGATATTTCTGTGCTAACAATTTAGAAAAAACATCATGTCTTGCAGATGTTAAACCATTGGATCCCATCCCTCCATTATACTCAGTTTCATATGTTGCTTTTCCAAAAGAAGATAATCCAATTATTAAATTTCCAGGTTTAATATTCTTATTATCTATAACATCTTTTCTTTTCATTCTTGCTACGACAGTAGAATCAACAATAATAGTTCGAACTAAATCACCAACATCGGCTGTTTCTCCTCCAGTGGAAATAATATTAACACCATAATTCTTGTACTCAGCTAATAATTCCTCTGTTCCATTAATAATTTCAGAAATCACATCAGCATTTATTAAAGATTTATTACGACCAATAGTTGAAGAAACCATAATATTATCAGTGGCGCCAACACACAATAAATCATCTATATTCATTACAAGTGCATCCTGTGCAATTCCTTTCCAAACACTAATATCACCTGTTTCTTTCCAATACATATATGCCAATGAAGATTTTGTTCCTGCCCCATCAGCATGCATTATTAAACAATAATCTTTGTTATTAGATAAATAATCAGGAACAATTTTACAAAATGCTTTAGGAAAAAGACCTTTATCTATATTTAAAATTGCATTATGAACATCTTCTTTCTCTGCAGAAACACCCCTTCTATAATATCTATTTTCCATCATATTTTTGATAAAAAAAAGCATCCTATATTATTAGAATGCTTTTATAGTATTTATATACTAATTACTTATCCTCATTACTAGATGATTCAGGATTATAATCTTCGCTTATAACTTTAAAAGTTGTTCTTCTATTGTACTGATTTGCTTTTGCTTTGTTTCTCTTAAATCTAATCTTCTTAATGTAAGATTCAGTTAAAACATCACCAACCTTAAATCTACCGTCTTTTTCTTCGATTACATACGGACTACTTTCTCCCATTCCTTTAGCAATCAATCTATCTGCATTAATACCTTTGCCAACTAAGTATGAAATACATACGTCTGCTCTTTGTTGTGATAATTTATTATTTTGAGCAATAGAACCAATATAATCAGTATGAGACTTCAATTCAATTACCACATTCGGATTGTCTAGTAAACCTTCTGCTAACTTATCTAAATCAGCAAGAGATTCTGGTCTTAGGTCATATTTATTAAAATCATACTTAATTAAAGGTAAAATAATTTCTTTTCTAATAGGATCGACTATTAAGTCTACAATAAAAATCTTGTTAGATTCAACCCCTTTAGTGGTTTCTCTTTCTATTTTAGTTAAATAACCTTCAGTATTAACAATAATTTCATAAGAAGTTAAAGGATCAAGTTTAAATGAATATTTACCTGTATTATCTGTAATAGCTGTATTAGTTGCACCATTACTACTAATCAATTGAACTTTAACTCCAGTCATAATTGCACCTGTTTTAGAATCAGTTACAACACCTTTAACTGAAAACTCAAGTGGAGGCAATTCAAATTGATAAATATCATCTCCTCCTTTTCCTCCTTCTCTATTTGAAGATAAATATCCTCTTTCTGTATCACGCTCAACAATAAATCCAAAATCATCTAAGGAAGAATTAATAGGAGCCTTCATATTAATTACTGAAACATATTGTCCAGATTCATCTTTTTCTGATTTAAAAACATCTAGACCGCCAAGGCCAATATGGCCATTTGATGAAAAATATAAAGAACCATCTGAATGTAAAAATGGAAACATTTCGTCACCAGATGTATTAATAGCTGGACCTAAATTTAATGGTTCACTCCATTTTCCTCTTTGCTCTTTTTGAACTAACCATAAATCCTTTCCTCCATAGCCTCCAGAAAGATCAGAAGAAAAGATAACTAATGATTGATCTTCGTTGGATGTCGGATGACCAATAGTAATATTACTATCTATTTTTACTTGTAATATCATAGGCTGTCCCCATAATTTCCCCTTTCTTTGCGAAACGTATATTGAACAACCTAATGATTTTTTCTTCTCCGCCTTGCATTTTGTAAAAAACATAACTGTTCCTCTTCTATTTATATAAGCAGAACCTTCACTCCCTTCAACACTAATCGGATCTGGAACTAAAGCGGGCTTACTCCACTTAGCTTTCTTATCTAGTTTTGTAGAATAAATATCTGAAAAATACTCGCCTGTTCTCTCATCAATTTTATCAGAAAAACCCCCTTCTCTTGAAGAAATAAAATATAATTCTGAATAATCACTATTAGCATAAATTGGCGAATAGTCACTATATCTTGTGTTTATAGAAGGCATAGATTCAACAATATATCTTGTTGGATTTTCCTTCCATTTTAATGAAAACTCACAAGATTTCAAACCAAGTTGTCCTTTAATATCATTCGGGTTTAATTTAATATATGTCTTATAACGATTTGCAGCAGCATCATATTCGCCTGCTAATCTTAGCATATCACCATGCCTTAAATATACTATAACATCTGGATACTTTGCTTTAATAGCTCTGTTATAAAAAGTCTCGGCTCTTTTTGTTTTTCCCGATAATCTATAACATTCTGCTTGCTTAAAAATAATCTCAGCTTTTAACGCTTTACTTTTTGATTTCTTATAGGCTTTCTTAAATAAATCAGCAGCTAAGTGATAGTTTTCAGCAGCATAAGCTGCTTCAGCCTTTTTAAGACTTTTGTTTTTCTTTTCTTGTGCTGAAATATGATTAAAATGAAAAGTAAAAAAACAAAAAAGTAATACTAACTTAATATATCTCATGATATCTTAATTTTTTAATTCGCGCTAAAATAGGCAATAATTTGCACACTTAACAAGAAAAAAAATACAGAATTATAACAAGTTGATTGTTAACATGATCATATTTTGGCAGATTTTACCGTTTTAATAATTCTTCCAGCTATCTTATAAGGATCACCGTTTGATGCAGGTCTTCTATCTTCTAACCATCCTTTCCATCCCTTCTCGACAGTAATAATCGGAATTCTAATAGACGCTCCTCTATCAGAAATACCATAACTAAAGTCTTTAATTGATGCAGTCTCATGAAGCCCCGTTAATCTCTGATCATTATCAGCACCATAGACTTCAATATGTTCTTTAGCAACTGGACGAAAAGCTTCACAAATTTGTTCATATGTTTCCCTAGAGCCACATTCTCTCAATATTGAATTAGAAAAATTAGCGTGCATACCAGAACCATTCCAATCGCCTTTAACTGGCTTTGGATGATACTCAATATAATACCCATAATCTTCTGTTAATCTGTCTAGTAAATAGCGCGCAATCCACAACTCATCACCCGCTCGCTTAGCCCCTTTAGCAAATAATTGAAACTCCCATTGACCACAAGCAACTTCCTGATTAATACCCTCAAAATTAATACCCGCATCTATGCATATGTCGGCATGCTCTTCCACGAAAGCTCTACCGTGTGTGTTTTTTCCCCCAACAGAACAATAATACAAACCCTGAGGACCAGGATATCCACCTAAGGGAAAACCTAGGGGAAGTTGCGTTTCAACATCCATCACAAAATATTCTTGTTCAAAACCAAACCAAAAATCATTATCATCATCATCTATCAATGCTCTTGCGTTTGAGGCATGAGGAGTACCATCTGAATTTAAAACTTCTGTCATAACTAAAAAACCGTTTATTCTAGTAGGATCAGGAAAAATAGCCACTGGTTTTAATAAACAATCAGATGAACTACCATCAGCTTGTTTTGTTGAACTACCATCAAAAGCCCAAATAGGACAAGATTCTAAAGTCCCATCAAAATCTTCAATAACTTTAGTTTTACTTCTCATATTCTGAGTAGGAGAATATCCATCTAGCCAAATGTATTCTAATTTAGATCTCATGTCTTTTAATATTTTTTGAAATTTAGTAATTATTTAATAGGGCAAATATAGCCGAAAAGAACGCAGCTAAGCAATGACAAAAGCATACAGACTGTTATAATTTATTAACAAATTGTTAAATAAGTATATTTAAATAAAATGTAATATGTTGAAAAAAGAAAAATAGATTTATTCAAAAAAATTAGTATTAAAATATCTATTTTCATAAACTAATAAAACTCACCATGATCATTATTTTTTGGATTCAAAATCATCTTTTATAGAGTTTGTGTTGTCACGTATTTCCTTTTTAATCTCATTGGAAGCATCTTTTACTTCTCGCATTGCTTTACCAAGACCTTTTGCAAGCTCAGGAATCTTCTTTGATCCAAAGAAGATGATAATAAAAAGTAATATAACTAAAATCTCAGGACCTCCAATAAATAATAACATAAGGCAAAAATAAAAAAACCCTCTAAAGTCAGAGGGTTTTTTAAAAAATTATAAGTAAAAAAAATTAATTTTTCTTACTTATAGTATCCAACATTATAGGAGATGCAATAAATAATGAAGAATATGTTCCAACTAAAACTCCTACCATTAGTGCAAACATAAATCCTCTAATCACTTCACCTCCAAATACAAAAATGATTAGAAGTACAAACATTGTAGTAACAGATGTATTAATAGTTCTACTAAGAGTTGAATTCAATGCAGAATTAATTACTTCATGAACTCCTCTCTTTTTATTATTATTTAAAAATTCTCTAACACGATCAAAAACAACTACAGTATCATTCAAAGAATATCCAATAATAGTAAGAATAGCAGCAATAAATGCTTGATCTATTTCTAAAGAGAATGGAAGAATTCCATAGAAAATAGAAAAAAGTGATAATACTACAAGAACATCATGAAAAGCTGCAATAACAGCACCTAAACTAAATTGCCATCTTCTAAACCTGACTAAAATGTATAAGAAAATTACAATTAATGAGAAAATAATTGACCATAATGCCGCATCTTTAATATCATCAGCAATAGTAGGACCTACTTTTTGTGAACTCATAATTTCATAATCAAGACCAGTCATCTCTAATCCTTCTGACAACTTTGACTCAACTATTTCATCAGTAGAAATTTCATTATTTTCAATCATGAATGAAGTTGTTATCTTAACTTGATTATCATCTCCAAATGTTTTTACTTGTGGAGAATAGTTTAAACCATCCTCGTCAACGAATACAGATGACAAAGATGATCTTAGCGCCTCATTATCGATATTCTCACTAAATCTAACAACATAAGTTCTACCACCAGAAAAATCAACTCCTAAATGAAGCCCCTTAGTAAATAAAGAACCTAAGCCTATTAAAATTAGCACAGATGAAAAGACATAAAATCTTTTTCTTTTGTCAATAAAATTAATATTAATATTCTGAAATGCTCCTTTGGTCATTTTCGTTGAGAAAGAAATAGTTTTTCCTTTATCTAATCTTGAAGAAATAATTAAACGAGTAATAAAGATTGCAGCAAACAAAGAAGTTAAAATACCTATTACAAGAGTTGTAGCAAAACCTTTAATTGGACCTGTGCCAAACGTATAAAGAATAATACCCGTTAACAATGTTGTAACATTAGCATCAATAATTGAGCTATAAGCACTGTTATAGCCATCTGTTATTGCTAATTTTAAACCTTTACCATTTCTCATCTCTTCACGAATACGCTCATAAATAAGAACGTTTGCATCTATCGACATTCCAATAGTCAGAATAATACCTGCAATTCCAGGTAATGTAAGCACAGCTCCTAATGAGGATAATACACCGAAAATAAAAAATATGTTTACAAGTAGAGCGGTATTAGCTGTTAAGCCTGCACCGCCATAATAAAAAGTTATATAGATTAAAACCAAAATAAGAGCAATAACAAATGAATTTAAACCTGAGCTTATAGCTTCCTGACCTAAAGAAGGACCTACTATTGCTTCTTCAATAATTCGAGCTGGGGCTGGCAACTTACCTGACTTTAAAATATTTGCCAAATCTTTTGCTTCATCTAAAGTAAAGTTTCCTGTAATAGAAGATCTACCACCAGCAATTTCACTTTGCACAGTTGGATATGAATAAACATAACCATCTAAAACAATAGCTACAGATTTACCAATATTTTCTTTAGTTAATCTTTTCCACTGTTTAGCTCCTTCTGCATTCATCTCCATTGACACCTCTGCTGTTGAACTAAATTGCCCAAATGTTTCATTTGCATCAGTTACTACATCACCCTCCATAGCTGCTTTTCCTCCCCTATTAGATTTTAAAGCAACTAATTGAACAAACTTTCCATCAGCATCATAAGGCTTAACCGTATATGAAAAAACCACATCTAATGGAAACATTTTCATTACAGATTTATCACTTAAATATTTATTTACTTGAGCAGTATCTTTAATCGCACAGATACCTACAACAGGACCAGGATTTAACTGATTTGTTTGCTGATTTACATTAGGAAATAAAACAGCGTACAAAGGGTTTTCAGTTGCAAACTCTTCAAATGATAAGTCTGTACTTAAAGAATCAGTCGATAAAGAATCATCTGAAAGTACATCAGCTAACAAAGAAGACTCTTCAGAATCTTCATTGATATCACTATTAGCTGATTCCTTAACTTCTTTTTCAATATCAACATCATTATTTTCAAGTAGTTCCTCACTTTCATTTTTAGCATTTTCAATATCTCTCAAATATTTATTAACTGATTCTAATGATTCAAATAATTCAGCATATTCATAAGTCTCCCAAAATTCTAATTGAGCAGTAGACTGCAATAATTTTCTTGCTCTTTCTGGATCTTTAATACCTGGTAACTCTACAAGAATACGACCGGCAGTTTCAAGCCTTTGAATATTTGGTTGTGTAACCCCAAAACGGTCAATACGACTTCTTAAAATATTAAAAGAACGAGAAATCGCATCCTCAACCTCAATAGATATAATGTCTATAACTTCATTATTATTAGCATTAATCTTAATTTTATCCTTTAGCTGAGCAGCAAACAAGACTGCTAAACCATTATTTGGAGAAAGCTTCTCATATTCAAAAGCAAATAAACTAACAAAATCATCTTGACTATTTCTTTGTGCTACTAAGGTATTTTTAATTGCAGCATTAAAAATGGAATCCTTACTGTTATTTGCTAAAGCTTTTAGCACATCAACAACCATTACTTCAAGAGTAACATTCATTCCTCCTTTAAGGTCAAGTCCAAGGTTTAATTCTCTTGATTTACAGTCAGCATAAGAGTATTCAGTTAAAAATATATCATAAACTGGCTCAGAATTTATCGAATCAAGATAGAACCTCTCTTTTTCTTCTTGCTGATTAGCAGGAAATTTGCTAGCATATATTAATGCATCATCTTCTACACCATCAGCAACCCATGTAAATGACAACTGATACAAACTAACAAGCGCGAATAGGATTGTAAAAAGTTTTATAAAGTTTCTATTTTGCATAATTTTTAAGTTTTTCTCGTTTTTTTAAAAGATGGCAAATATAGAATTATTAAAGCAAATAATACAATTAAGAAATGAGAAAATCATACTAAGCAAACAAGATTAAACTCTGTAAGATTTCACACTTACAAAAATATTAACGTATTTTGTACAAATTTACTACAATGAGATTTTTGTTTACAATATTATTTATTTTAGATGCTTTTACACATGTAAGCTTTTCACAAATAGTATTAAATAGAGACTCTACTTTATCATTTAAAGAAAATGGAGCAAAGTTTCAATCTGCCCTTTCAGGAGGGATCAACTCAGGTCAATTCTCAAATGTTGATTTGAATCTAGATGGAATAATGGATCTTATTGTTTTTGACAAATCAGGAAACAGATTAAACCCATTTATTAATAATAATGGAGATTTTATCTATGCTCCAAAATTCAGAAATAAATTCCCCTATATGCATGATTGGACACTATTAGCGGATTATAATTGTGATGGAAAAAATGATATCTTCACATATTCATCTGGAGGAATGGCGGTTTATTTAAACACCTCAAATAATGAATTAGAATTCACTAAAATCACTTCTTTATTACTAAGTGATTATGGTTCTAGTAATTTAAATATATATATTAGTCCTATTGATATACCCGCGATTACAGACATTGATAATGATGGTGATTTAGATGTTTTAACATTTTCCATACTAGGTGGATTTGTAGAGTATCACAAAAACCTATCTATGGAACTTTACGGAACATGTGACTCCTTAATTTTTGAACTCTCAGAAAATTGTTGGGGACTTTTCTATGAAGGATTAAATTCTTATATTTTAAATTGTCCAAATTGTCAATGTCCACAAATCGCAAATATTTATAACTCAAAAGAAAAACATTCTGGCTCTACGCTTCTTGCTATTGATATAGATAATGACAATGACAAAGATTTAATACTTGGAGATATAAGTTTTAATAATCTTAATCTACTAATTAATGGAGGAAACAACCAAAATGCTATAATAGTAAGTGTAGACTCTGTCTTTCCTAAAAATTATAGTAACACTGTTGCTGCAGACATGTATGTTTTTCCTGCAGCATATTACCTGGATGTGACAAATGATGGCATAAATGATTTAATAGTAGCAACTAACACTGAAAACAACTCAGAAAATTTTGAAAGTTGTTGGCTTTATGAAAATATCGGGCAAAATAATTTACCAAATTTTAATTTTTTACAAAAAAACTTTTTACAAATTGACATGATAGAATTGGGTGCTTCAGCACTACCTACTTTTTATGACTTTAACAACGATGGCTTAGAAGATTTAGTAATAGGCAATTACGGTTATCACAACCCAAACAATAATCCCATTTCATCATTAGCTCTTTTTGAAAATATTGGAAATGACTCAATACCTAAATATAATTTAATTGATAGGGATTGGCTTTCAATATCAACTATAAATTTAAATACTCAATTAAACATGCCTGCACTCAATTTAAGCCCCACGTTTGGAGACTTAAATGGAGATAATAAAAAAGATTTGATTATTGGAGATGCTAATGGAAAGTTACATTTATTCACTAATATTGGAAATAGTAATTTTCAACTTACTACAGCCAATTTTCAAAATATAGATGTAGGACAATTTGCTCAACCTCAATTAATAGACGTCAATAGAGATGGACTAACTGATCTTATTATAGGAGAACAAGATGGCACAATCAATTTTCTTCCGAATTCTGGATCAATAAGTAGTCCAATATTTGATAGTATTATTACTAACTGGGGAGGAATTGATGTTGATCAAATGTTTATTAGTACTGGTTTTAGTAACCCTACACTTTATGACAGTAGTGGAGTATATCAACTTTTAGTTGGTAGCTTTAGTGGCTCAATTTATCATTTCTCCAATATTGATAATAATCTTGATGGGCAATTTAATCAAAAAAATAGCACAATATCTAATATTTGGGACGGAGGAAAGTCTGCAATAGCAATTGCCGACATTAATAATGATAACCAACCAGATATGATTATAGGAAATTCTTCTGGGGGAATTTCATATTTTAGCAGTGACTCTTTACTGACAGATACAAATACACCAACTGTCAATATTTCTAATAATAAAGACATTATATTTAACATTTACCCAAATCCATCTAATAGAGATCTTACAATTAAAACAAATGAGACTGGATTAGTTCAAATACATAATTTTTTAGGAGAAGTTATATACTCCGAAGTCAAAAATGAAAAAAAACTAGTAATTAATACTTCAAAATTTTCTAAGGGAATTTATATACTTAGCCTAGACAACAACTATCTAGAAAAGATTATTTTACAATAAAATATGTAATCTTAAAACATAACTACTATAAATATATTTGTGATATGAATGAATGGAAAAAAATAATAGAAAATGCCTGGGAAAATCGAAAACTATTAAAAGATAAAAAAACGATCAATTGTATCAATCTAATTATTGAAGAATTAGATAAAGGAAGATTACGAATTGCTAATCCATCTAAAAATGAATGGCAAGTTAATGACTGGATAAAAAAAGCAGTCATTTTATACTTTCCTATTAGAAAGATGAAAACTCTAAAAATGGGGGCTTTAGAATTTCATGATAAGATGAAGCTAAAAAGTGATTATGCTAAACTAGGTGTTCGTGTTGTCCCACATGCAATTGCTAGATATGGATCCTACTTAGCCTCTAGCACGATACTAATGCCTTCCTATGTAAATATTGGAGCCTATATTGATAAAGGGAGTATGATAGACACATGGGCAACTGTTGGATCGTGTGCTCAAATAGGAAAAAATGTCCATATTTCTGGAGGTGTTGGCATTGGTGGTGTTTTAGAACCCATTCAAGCCTCTCCTGTTATTGTGGAAGATAATGCGTTCATAGGTTCTAGATCTATTGTAGTAGAAGGAGTAAAGATATGTAAAGAAGCAGTGCTTGGTGCTAATGTAGTACTTACAGCTACAACAAAGATCATTGATGTTAGCGGAGAACAGTCTATTCAATACAAAGGAGTAGTACCTTCCTACTCAGTAGTAATACCGGGGAATTATAATAAACAATTTCCGTCTGGAAAATATGGTGTTCCCTGTGCTCTTATTATTGGCAAAAGAAAAAAAAGTACAGATAAAAAGTTATCTTTGAATAATGCTTTAAGAGATTTTAATGTCGCTGTATAATGAAAATAGGATTTGACGCAAAAAGGGTTTTCTTCAACAATACTGGTTTAGGCAACTATTCTCGAGATTCTGTTCGAGTTTTATCGCAATATTTTCCAAAAAATAAGTACGTTCTTTATACCACTAAAAAAAACATAAATACTAAAACCTCTTTTATAAACAGTAGAGATAATATTGTTGTTCAGCAACCACAATCTTTATTTAGTAAAAATTTCACAAAATATTGGAGAAGCAAAGGTATTATTAAGGACCTGATAAGTGATAAAATTGAAATTTATCATGGTTTAAGTAATGAGCTTCCTATTGGAATTGAGAAAACAACTATCAAATCAGTAGTAACTATACACGATCTTATTTTTATTCGTTATCCACATCTTTTTAAGGCAATTGATAGAATAATATATTACAAAAAGTTTAAATCTTCTTGTCATAGAGCAGATAAAATAATTGCAGTAAGTGAACAAACAAAAAATGATATAATTCAATTTTTTAATATCTCATCTGATAAAATTAAAGTAGTATACCAAGGCTGCAATAAAATATTTCAAAAAAAAATAAATGATAAAACAAAACAACTAACAACTAAAAAATATAAATTACCAAAAGATTATTTATTATATGTAGGAACTATTGAAGAACGAAAAAACTTACTCACAATTTTAAAAACACTAAAAGAACTTCCAGAATATAAATTAGTAATTATTGGAGAGGGAAAATCTTATAAAAAAAAATGTCTAAGATTCATTTCTAAATATAATTTATCAAATAGAGTTTTTTTCTTACAAAGACTCACAATTAAAGAAATGGCAGCTATCTATCAATCTGCAAATATCATGATATACCCTTCTGTATTCGAAGGATTTGGCATTCCAATAATAGAGGCATTGTTTTCTAGAGTGCCTGTTATCACATCAAAAGGAAGCTGCTTTTCAGAAGCTGGAGGGCCACATTCTAAATATATCGATCCATTATCAGTATTTGAAATGAAAGAAGCAATTATTGAAATTCAAAAATCTTCTGAAAAACGCAAATTCATGATAGAAAATGGCGTACAATATGCAAAAAAATTTACGGATGACAAGATTGCAAAGAATCTAACAAGTATCTATAATAAAATATATTGTTTATAATAAACAAGAAACAACTAAATCAAGAGATATGCAAAACGAAATAGATAAAGCTTTAGAAGTTTTGGAAAAGGGCGGATCAATACTTTATCCAACCGATACAATTTGGGGAGTTGGTTGTGATGCAACTAATGAAGATGCAATTACAAAAATCTTTAAGATTAAAAAAAGAGCTGAAAACAAATCTCTTATATCTTTAGTTGCTAATAAAGAACAATTAAAAAATCTTACAGGTAATATTCCTAATATTGACATAACCTCATCTCCAACAACAATCATATATCCTTCTGCTATAGGCTTAAATAAAAACTTATTAGCAGATAACGGTTCTGCAGCAATTCGAATAGTGCAAGATGAATTCTGTCAAAGGCTCATAACAAAATTTGGAAAAGCAATTGTTTCTAGTTCTGCTAATATAAGTGGAAAACCTAGCCCCAAAAATTTTTCCGAAATATCTACAGAAATAAAATCAAGTGTTGATTATATAGTAAATTTGCGACATAATGAATTAATGATTATGCCTTCAAAAATCTTAATAATCAATGAAAATGGAAATATTACAAAAATTAGATAGTGAATTATTCTAATGCATTAACAAATCCAATTTTTAAAATAATTCAAACTGTTAGTGATGAATTAGAGTATCCAACTTATGTAGTCGGGGGTTGGGTACGTGATTTATTATTAAATCGCAAAAAAGAAAAAACAGATATTGATATTGTTTGTGTTGGAAGTGGTATAAATCTAGCCAATAAAGTAGCTATAAAAATTGGAGATAAAGCAAAACTTAAAGTCTTTAAAAAATTTGGCACTGCAATGATTCACTATAAAGGAGAAAATTATGAATTTGTTGGGGCAAGAAAGGAATCATACCGTTCAGAAAGCAGAAAACCTATAATAGAAAATGGCTCTTTAGAAGATGATCAAAACAGAAGAGACTTTACTATCAACGCTATGTCAATTCAACTTAACAAAAATAAATACGGATTATTAATTGATCCTTTTGAAGGAAGAAAAGATTTAGTAAACAAAATAATTAAAACACCTCTAAACCCACAGATAACTTATAATGATGACCCTTTAAGAATGATGAGAGCAATACGTTTTGCTACACAATTAAATTTTAGACTTGATAAAAGATCATATACAACTATTACTAAAAATGCAAAGCGATTATCTATTATATCTCAAGAGAGAATTACAGATGAGTTAAATAAAATTATTTTATCTCCCACTCCTTCTACAGGATTTAAAATGCTTTTCAATACTCAATTATTACACCAATTTTTTCCTGAATTTGTAAAGCTTCAAGGAATTGAAGCTATTGGAAAGCATGAACATAAAGACAACTTCTATCACACAATTGAAGTTCTAGATAATATCAGTAAATTTTCAAGCAATTTGTGGTTAAGATGGGCAGCTATTTTACATGATATTGCAAAACCAAATACGAAGAAATATGAAGAAGGAAATGGATGGACATTCCATACACATGAATATGTAGGAGCAAAAATGGTTCCAGGTATCTTTAGAAGATTAAAATTACCACTAAATGATAAGATGCGCTATGTTCAAAAACTTGTAAGACTCCATTTAAGACCAATTGTTCTTGCTCAAGATATCGTTAGTGAATCAGCCATTAGAAGATTGCTTTTCGATGCAGGAGATGATATAGAAGACCTAATGACGTTATGTGATGCAGACATTACATCAAAAAATCCAAAGAAAGTAAAAAGATATCTCAATAATTTTCAAATTGTAAGGAAAAAACTTAAAGAAGTAGAAAAAAAAGATCATATAAGAAATTTTCAACCACCTATTGATGGATTAGAAATAATGAAAATATTTAATATTCAACAAGGTAGCAATATTGGCATCTTAAAAACTGCAATTAAAGACGCAATTCTAGATGGGAAAATACGAAATAATAAAAAAGAAGCATATAAGTTTCTTGTTAAAACTGCAAAAAAAATAAACTTAGAGCCTGTTAAACAAAATACATAATGTAAATACGAACCCAATGAAGAATATAACAAAATCAACATATCTTAAAGATAAGAAAGTTATATTTATTGTTGGTCCTACAGCAATAGGAAAAACTAAAGTGAGTATTGATCTTGCCAAGATGCTTAACACTGAGATTATCTCGTCTGATTCAAGACAATTTTATAAAGAACTAAAGATTGGATCTGCACCTCCAAGCAAAGAAGAACTCTCTCAAGTAAAACATCATTTTATACATAATTTAAGCGTAAAGGATGACTATAATGCAGGTCAATTTGAAATTGATGCAATGAATTTAATACAAAAATTACATAAAATTCATGATTCAATTATTGTTGTTGGTGGGTCAGGGCTCTATGTTGATGCAATCTGTAAGGGATTAGATACATTTCCCAAGATCTCAAAAGAAACAAGAAAAAATATAAATGATGAATATAATCGTAAAGGATTAACTTGGCTTCAAAAAAAAATTAAAAAAATTGATCCTGAATTATATTCATCCAATGAAATAAAAAACCCTCAAAGATTAATAAGGGCTGTAGAAGTTTTTGAAGAATCAGGAGAAATTCTTTCATCATTAAAATCATATAAAATAAAAAAAAGGCCATTCAAAATAATAAAGATTGGATTAAATACTGAAAGAAAAAAATTATATAATAACATAAATAAAAGAGTTGATACTATGATTGAAGAAGGTTTGCTTCAAGAGGTAAAATCATTGCTCAAATTCAAAAAAAATAATGCTTTACAAACTGTAGGATACAAAGAAATCTTTTTATATCTAAATAATGAATGCACATTACAAAAGGCGATTGAAAATATAAAACAAAATACTAGAAGATATGCTAAAAGACAACTTACATGGTTTAACAAAGACAAAGAAATATCTTGGTTTGAACCACAACAAATAAAAGAAATTGAAAAATTTATCGCAAAATTGTAACTGTTCCCCTAATTTGGTCATAACCATGTCCTATATCAATAGTGTAGAAATAAATACCATTTGGAAGATTCTCTCCATTTTCATTAGTTCCATCCCAAGCTTCATAATAACCAAAAGACTGAAACAATAATCTACCATACTTACCGTAAATTCTAACTTCGGTATCTTCATATAAAAATGTATCGTCAAGATTCCAAGTATCATTTTTTCCATCATTATTAGGTGTAAATACATTTGGAATACATTCAGATATCATATTAGCAATAACAAAAGTTGTATCTTGTTTACAATTATTAGCATCAATAACTGTTACACTAAAATTGCCAGGATTCAAGTACATGTTTATTGGGTTTTCAGTAGAACCATTCCACCATTCATAATAATATGGTCCAGTTCCACCTATTGCTGAAGCTTCTAAATCAAAATCTTTATTCTCTAAATTACAGTTAATAATTTCAGATTCAGGAGTAATATTTATAAATAATTTCTCAATTTCAAAATCCTGTCGTTTTACACATCCTTTATTATCTGTTACCTCAACCCAGTGTTCTCCATAACATAAATCAGCATGAATCATATTTGAACCATCATCCCATAAATATGTATATGGTGAAAATCCCCATAAAAACTCATCTGGAAGTACAGTTGTGCTATTTGAATCTATAATACCAAAAGGAAGATAAAAAGATACAACTAATGTATCTTCAACTAAGCATCCATTACTTTCATCCACAACTGATACAAAATAAACTCCTTCACATAGATTATCAGTTTTTGAAGTTAAACTTATAATTTCTCCTAAAACATTCTTCCATTCAAACAAAAACGGTCCAACAGTTGTAGATACATCAATTTCAATTGAACCCACATGTGAAGAATCATCAAAGTACAGAGAAGTTTCAAGGTTAAAAGGAGTGATTGATATTGAATCTGAGACTAAAATATTACTACAGTGGTCACTAACTTCAATAAAAATAACACTATCTTGTATATTTACAATAGATGAATCAATATCTCCAGTACTCCACAAATACACATATGGTCTTGTGCCACCACTTAGTTCTACATATGCACTACTACCAGAATTACATACAGTATCAATTAAGATTATATCATCAATCATAAATGTATCTGGCTGAGTTATCAAAACAGTATCAGAATGTTTACATCCATTATTATCAATAATATTTACTATTGAGATACCAGCTGAAATTAAAGTAGATATACCTGAATCTCCATTAGACCAAGTTAAAGAGTAACTACTATCATAATCCCAAACTAAGACTTCTATATTAGTTGTACCATTGAAACAATTAAGATCTTGGTTATAATTTGTAAAATCAGATGATATTTTTAAAGGATCTATTATTACTAGTGTATCATTTAAATAACACTGGTTTGAATCTATTACTAAATAAGGGTAAATACCTGAGGATAAATTCATTATTGTATCATTAATACCTATATTGAGGCCAATTATTTGATAAGGAGAAACTCCACCTTGATAATTCTGTATAACAAAGCCATTTGAATCACCATGACAAACTGGATGAGAAATAAAGTGATTAGAAATAAATTTAGAGGGCTGATAGATAGTTAAGGTGTCATAATATTTACAACCTATAAAATCAATAATCTCTAAGATATAATCATCTGCAGGAAGATTAAGTAAGTGACTAGTTCCCCAATTTATAGTATAAGGGTAAACACCTCCTAATATTGTGTCAATATTAATACTTCCTGTAGAATCTGAGAAACACATAACATCTATTATATTTGTTGAAACATCAATAGCATATAAACTGTTTACTACATACTCTAAAGTATCATTACAATTATCTATCGTGTCTACAATCACACAATTATAATTTGAGCTACTACCAAAAATAGAATCAGTCTGAATGGATTCCCAATAATAAAAAAATGGCAAAGATCCGCCCAAAACACTATCGATTCTAATCCATACACTATCTGAAGAACATATTAACTCATCATTTGAAGCAAATAATAAATACGGATCAGGCTCTGAAACATAAAACATTGTATCAATCATACAATTAGCAGAATCTAAAACAATTAATCTAAATGTATCACTTCCAAGATTAAAAAAAGTGATAGAGTCTGGAAAAGTTGAATTTGTTGAACTATAAATAGAATTTCGTTGAAAATTTATTGAATTATTTCCTCCTATATAACTAAATCCAATCGTATCCATACCCGATAACAAAAAATATGTATATGGATTTAATGAATCATGCTTTCTACCACCATTAACAGATATAAAAAACGAACCCGTACTATCTCCACTACAACTCACATCAAATATATCTATAAAAGTAATTTCTAATGGATCGGGATTAAGTAAGTAAATAAAACCCGTACTATCAATACAGCCAATAGAATCAGTTACAAAAAGAGCATAATATTGTGAAGATAAGTTATTAATAAAAGAAGTAGAATCAGAAAATAATACAGGATTTAACCCGTTAACATCACTTGAAACATACCATTTATAATCATAATACTCATCTCCTATAAAATTTATATCATTGTCAAATGGTTGTCCCCCAGTAACTTGAGCACTAAAAGAACCTAAATCATCATTACATTTTATTATATTAGACTCAAGTAATATCGATAATTTACATCCAATATTAAAATACCTTTCTTCTAGTAAATTTCCGGAATTATCAGTGACTTTAAGTTTAAAAAAACCACAAATATCAGAAAATAATGTATCAGAATCATATTTGTTATTATTTAAAAATATTGATTGAGTTGATGAATCAATCTGAATCCAACTAAGAGTACTATCATAAAAATACCAATGACTTAAAGTATTAGAACCTAAAAAATCAATTTGTGTATAAATAAATCCACTATGATAACAATTTATATCACCAGTAGAATCTGCAATTATTATTTGAGATTTTAAAAATGTGGATAAAAAAAGAAAAAAAAGGATTATTACTACTCTTTTCATATTATCTTTAATAATGCAAATATACCAATAAAAATAACTCTATTTTTCTCAAAAATCAATTGTCATTCCAGGAAAAGACAAGAAAGTATTAGTAAATATTGATTTAGATTCCTCTAATAGACTATCTAAATTCTTGTACCTTTGAGAATAATGTCCAACAATGAGTTTCTTAACTTTTGCCTTTTGTGCTATAGTAGCAGCTTGAACACTAGTCGAATGGCCTGTTTGCTCTGCTCTATCTTCTAAATCTTGCATAAAAGTTGTTTCATGATACAACAAATCAACATTCTTAATTTTCTCAATTAAGGTCTCCTGGTATCTGGTATCAGAACAATAAGCATATCTATTTGGTAAAGAGTTTTCTGTAGTTAAAACATTATTACAAATAATATCTCCCTGTTGGTTAATCCAGTCAACCCCATTTTTTAAACTATTAATTTTGTCAAAAGGAACATTATATTTTTCAATCTGAGATTTGATTATTTTTCTAGGAGTTCTCTTTTCCTCAAACAAAAAACCTGAGCAATTAATTGAATGATCTAAAATAATATTAACAACTTTAATGTTATTATCTTCTAACAGAATAGTTTCCTCTTCTTTAGGAAGAATATGAAAAAATAAAGGATAGTTAAGTTCTGTATTAGAGGCGTTAAGTTGTAAATCAATAATTTGTTTTAATTCTTCATGAGCATAAATATGTAACTCTTTATTTCTTCCTAAAAGATGCATACTACTTAACAAACCAATAAGGCCGAAATAATGATCTCCATGCAAATGACTAATAAAAATATGATTAATCCTTTGAAAACTTAATTGGTACTTTCTTAATTGTACTTGTGTTCCTTCACCACAATCAATTAAAAAAAACCGCTCATTTACATTTAACAATTGAGCGGTTGGATTTCTGTTAACTGTAGGTATGGCAGAACTACATCCTAAAATCGTTAACTTAAATGACATTAATTCTTAACTACCATTCTTTTAGTTAAGACTGCATTTTTATTGTTTAAGGAATATAAATATACTCCGTCAGGGTATGATGAAGTATTAATATCAACTTTATTTAGTCCTCTATTAGCTTTGATATTTCTTGAATAAACCTCTTTACCTAATAAATTATAAATACTAAAAACAATATCAACAGATTTACCAACTACAAATTGAATCTGAGCATTTTTAGTAACAGGATTAGGTTTAGGATTTCTTAATTCAAATGTTTGACTATTAAATTGACTAACAACTGATGTCATATTATCAGTAATTTCTAAAGAATATCCACTTTCAACGTAGGTACAATCAACATTTATAACTGTAAGTATAGTTGCTTGTAGATGTGCTATACATTCAAAAGTAATTGGATAAAATCCTATATCAGAAACTGTAGGATTAGTAGTTGAATAAACTTCTGCACATTTAGTTGTCCCTCCAGGAAATATACAATCAGGAGGATCACAAACGTAAGAAAAATTAGGAGGAAGTCCAGTTACATTAGTTAACTCAATACTCAAAAAATCGGCAACAATACTTCCGAATGGAGCTATATCTACAGCGGTGTCAACTGGAACAATCACTGTTACATTCTCAGAATATGATTGTCCAACATATGCCTCTGAAAGCCCAGTCGCAGTATCAGGGTAAATACCAGGTTCTGTAAATTGTGAATCTGGTGTACATTGTGCATCTGCAAAAATAGTTGCAAATAAAAAAATTACACTAAGTAATATTGTCTTCATAATTTATAATTCTAATTGTCTTTCTATCTCTTCCATTTCAATATAATCAAAAGCTTCTTGTAAGGTCGGAACAATTGTTAGTGAATCATCAAAAGAAAAATCACAAACAATTATAAAAGATCCTTTTAGCTCTGAAATAGTTTTGTCAAATGTAATAAATTTATTTCTAATATTAGTTGCTAGATCTTCACTTATACCACTTAAGTCAGCAATAAAATGTTTAGTTCCTGCAGGGATATTTAATTCTGATAAAGAATGACCTTCACTTAATCTAAATACTAATGTTGATTGTTGAATATCCATTTAAAACATATTTTAGTTTTTGCCTGCTAATAAAAATAATGCAGCCATTCTAATTGCAACACCATTCTCAACTTGTTCAAGAATAATTGAATGCTTCGAATCTGCTACATCTGAACTTAACTCAACACCTCTATTTATTGGACCGGGATGCATAATAGTTATCTTGTTACTTAAGCTATCAAGAATTGACTTATCAATACCAAAGAACATAGAATATTCTCTTAATGACGGAAAATAATTTACATCCTGTCTTTCTAATTGTATTCTTAAAACATTAGCAACGTCACACCATTCTAAAGCATCTTTTAGATTAGAAAAATGAGTAACTCCTAATGAATTTAGATGCTTTGGCATTAAAGAACTAGGGCCACATACTTTAACTTCTGCACCAAGTTTTTGTAAGCAATATATATTAGAAAGTGCAACTCTTGAATGTAGTATATCTCCAATAATTACAATTCTCTTTCCTTCAATTGTACCAAATTTCTCTCTTATTGAATATGCATCTAGCAAAGCTTGAGTAGGATGTTCATGAGTCCCATCTCCAGCATTTATTATCTTAGCAGAAACATTTCGAGATAAAAAAACTGATGCTCCTGGATTAGGATGACGCAATACAATAATATCCACTTTCATAGCTAATATATTATTTACAGTATCTAAAAGTGTTTCTCCTTTTTTGACTGAAGAAGATCCAGAAGCAAAATTTATCACATCTGCTGACAACCTTTTCTCAGCTAATTCAAACGATAATTTAGTTCGCGTAGAATCTTCAAAAAATAAATTTGCTATTGTAATATCTCTAAGAGAAGGAACTTTCTTTATGGGTTGATTGATAATTTTCTTGAAATTATCAGCAGTTTTAAAGATAAGGTTTATATCTGATTTTTTTAAATGTTTTATCGCTAATAAATGATCAACTGATAAATTACTCATTATCTTATTTTCTAATTAATACTCTATCAATTCCATGAATTTCCTCCCATTGTACAACTATTTTTTCTGATTCAACTGCATCAATAGTTTTTCCAACATAATTAGGTTGTATAGGTAAATCCCTACTAAACCTTCTATTTATTAAGGTAAGTAGCTCAACAGATCTAGGTCTTCCAAAAGCCATAAGAGCATCAATTGCTGATCTGATTGACCTTCCTGTAAATAAAACATCATCAATAAGTATAACATTTTTAGCTTCAAGAGAAAGATTCATATCCATTATTTCAGGAATAATTGGTTTGTCTCTCCTCATTAGATCATCGCGATAAAATGAAATATCTACATTACCAGACTGAATATAATTATTTGGAATAATTAATTTTAACTTCTTTAAAATTCTATTGTTTAAATAAGTACCTCGTGGCTGTACGCCAATTAAAACAGTATTTTCAAATTTACTATGTAATTCTATCAACTGATGACATAATCTCTCAATTGTAATAAGCATTTTTGCTTTATCTAATATTTCTCTTTCCTTTAACATTTTATTACATACATAACAAAAAAAGCCCCAAATAAATGGGGCTTTTTTTATTTAGAAGATTTAACATCATCCTTAAGAGCAACTAGACTGTCCAAATCACCTAGTGTAGACTTTTGCTTTTCATTCTCCATTTTTTTCATGATTTTTTTTGTAGAAGCAGCTGATCTTTTCCTTTCAGCTTCTAATTCTTTCTTGAAAATAACAGAATGAGAGGCTAAAATTCGCTTATTTTCTAACGAAAAATCAAGTATTCTAAAATTTAACTTTTCACCCACAGTAATTAAAGAACCGCTTTCTTTTTCACAATGTATTTTTGGTACAAAGGCTTCTACTTCATCTGATAAGGAAATAACCGCTCCTTTATCAAAAACTTCAATAACTGTTGCTTCATAATCTTCCCCAATTTTAAATCTCTTGGCATAATCATCCCAAGGGTTTTCTTGTAATTGCTTATGTCCTAAACTTATTTTTCTATTTGGTTTGTCTATCTCTAAAACAACAACATCAATTTTTACATTAACTTGAGTAAATTCAGCAGGATGCTTAATCTTTTTAGTCCAAGATAAATCAGAAATATGAACCAGACCATCTACTCCTTCTACTAACTCAACAAAAATACCAAAGTTAGTAAAGTTCTTTACCAGAACACTATGTTTAGATCCTACTGGAAAATTAGCTGAAATATCAGCCCATGGATCAGGTGTCATCTGTTTAACACCTAACGACATCTTTCTAGTTTCCTTATCAAGAGTTATAATCTGTGCTTTAACTATATCTCCTTTTTTATAAAAATCATTAGCAGATCTTAAATGAGTAGACCAAGACATCTCAGAAACATGTAGCAATGCCTCCACACCAGTTTGCAATTCAACAAATACCCCATAATCAGCAACTACTACAACTTTCCCCTCAACTATATCACCAACCTTTATGTTTTCATCCAAATTCTCCCATGGATGAGATCCTAATTGTTTTAATCCTAATTGGATTCTGCTTTTAGCTTCATCAAATTCGAGAATAACTACATTAATTGTTTCATCTAAAGAAACTATTTCTTCTGGATGACTAATCCTTCCCCATGATAGATCGGTAATATGAATTAATCCATCGATACCTCCTAAATCAACAAACACTCCATATGAAGTAATATTTTTCACCGTACCTTCTAGAACCTGTCCTTTTTCTAATTTAGACATAATTTCTTTTGTCTGAATTGCTAAATCTGCTTCTATTAGTGCTTTATGAGAAACAACCACATTTCTAAATGCTTCATTAACTTTTACAATCTTAAATTCCATCTTTTTACCTACATAATCGTCATAATCACGTATTGGTTTTACATCGATTTGTGAACCTGGCAAAAAACATTCTATTCCAAATACATCAACAATCATTCCTCCTTTTGTCCTACTAGAAATTTGACCATTTACAACTTCTCCTGTCTCTAAAGCGACATTTACCTTCTCCCAAGCTCTTAGCACCCTAGCTCTTCTATGTGATAACACTAGCTGTCCATTCTTATCTTCTTGTTTTTCAACAAGCACCTCAACGGTATCACCTACTTTTAATTCAGGATTATATTTAAACTCGTTAAAAGAGATGACTCCATCAGACTTAAAGTTAATATCAACAACAACCTCTCTATCAGAAATCATCACAACAGTTCCATCAAGAACCTCATTGTCAATGATTTCAGTAAGAGTATTTTCGTACTCTTTTTCAAAATCTGCTCTTTCTTTGGCAGAATACAAATCATGTCTTACAGCTTTCTCCCAATCAAACTCTTCATTAATTCTTTTATCTTCATTATTATCACTTAGCTTTTGATTCAAGTTCTTACTTTGATCATTTTTTTCTAGTTTTTCTATCTTTACATTAGCAACTTTCTCCTCTGACTTTACAGATTTAGTCTTAGCTACTTTCTCAGTTTTTACGGACTTAGTCTTAGCTGCTTTGTCCGTTTTTACGGACTTAGTCTTAACTGCTTTGTCCGTTTTTACGGACTTAGTCTTAGTTGCTTTATCCGTTTTTACGGACTTAGTCTTAGCTGCTTTATCCGTTTTTATGGACTTAGTCTTAGCTGCTTTATCCGTTTTTACGGACTTAGTCTTAGCTGTTTTATCCGTTTTTACGGACTTAGTCTTAGCTGCTTTCTCCGTTTTTACGGACTTAGCACTAACTTTTTTAATTGTTGTATTAACAGATTCTTCTTTCTGATTATCTTCTGACATTTTGTCGTTTTCTTTGTATCTTAAAGCAAGTGAGGTTATGATGACTTACACTTTAAGAGGGATTAACAATAACTATTTCCTTTTCTTTACCTCGCTATCATCCAAAAAAGGAGTGCAAAAATACAACTTTAATCTGTAAAAAGCATAAAAACATCTAAGCTATTCTTTTTATAGCCTTTGCAATACCCTCCATTAACCATCTTGGAGTAGATGTAGCTCCGCAAATACCAACTGAATCAACACCTAAAAACCATTCAGATTCTAACTCATCTATATCTGATATGAAATAAGAATTACTATTTTCTTTTTTACAAGACTGATATAACATCTTTCCATTTGAAGATTTTCTTCCACTAACAAAAATAACAACATCATTTTTATTAGAAAATTGCTTTAATTGAGGTTCTCTATTTGAAACTTGTCTACATAAAGTATCATTCACTATATACTTTATACCAGTATTATTTAAAGCTTTTGCTCTTTTTTCTATTTGTAAAGTAATCTCTTTGTAAGCTTGTGGACTCTTGGTAGTTTGAGAATATATATAAATTGATTTAGAAAAATCAATCTTTTCTAAATCTTCAATAGACGCAACAACAATTGCGTTATTATTTGTTTGGCCAAGCAAGCCAACTACTTCTGCATGCCCTTCCTTTCCAAAAATAACAACTTGCCCATCAATTTGTTTAATTTCCTCATAACCTAATTTTATTTGATGCTGTAATTTTAATACAACAGGGCAAGATGCATCCAATAACTGAATATTGTTCTTAAGTGCCAAATCATATGTAGAAGGAGGCTCCCCATGTGCGCGAATTAATACTTTGCAATCTTTTAGATCATTTAAATCATTATGATCTATTATTTTTAATCCAAGACTAGATAAACGTTCAACTTCTTTATTATTGTGAACAATATCTCCTAAACAATATAAACTTTCCTCCTTTTTAAGAATAGATTCAGCCATCTCAATAGCATAAACTACCCCAAAACAAAAACCAGAATAAGAATCAATTGTTATTTTCATTATCTAATATTATTAATTAAATCCTCAATCAAAGCATTCTGATCATTAATTGATAAATCTGAATTATCAAACAGAATTGCATCTTTTGCTTGCTTTAGAGGATTGACTGTTCTATTTATATCATACATATCTCTATCATTTATGTTTTTTTTAACCTCATTAAAAGAGATATTGTTACCATTCTTAATCAACTCATCATGCCTTCTTTTAGCACGTATTTCAAGACGAGCAGTAACAAATAGTTTTATTTTGGCTTCAGGGAACACCTTAGTTCCAATATCCCTTCCATCCATAACTACATTCTTATGCCTTCCTATTTCTTGCTGCCAAGCAATTAACTTCTCTCGAACCTGCTTGACTTGAGATATAATTGAAACATTATTAGATACATCTATACCTCTTATTTCATTCTCAACATTCACTCCATTTAAAAATGTTTCTGAATTTTTTGTGCCAGAATTATAATTAAAATTAATTGATATACTATTAAGTGAATTGAGTAATAAATCAAAATCTACTATTTTATCTACAATAATATTTTTCTTCATAAAATATAAAGTAACCGCACGGTACATTGCTCCTGTGTCAACATAACGCATTTTATATTTATAAGCAATTGATTTAGCAATAGTACTCTTGCCACAAGATGAAAAACCATCAATAGCTATGTTAAATGGTAAGCTCATTATAATCCAAAAGTACTTAAATTTGTTGCAATACTAAAATTATTTGGAATACCAGAAATATGATAAGAAGATCTACTATAATCAAAATAATATTTTGAAAGCCTAAAACCTAAACCCCAAGAAAAACCAACCATTACAGGCCTACTTATAATTGACATATCAAATCTTCTTTGAAAATTAAAACCACCTCTAATAAACAAACTTTTTCTGAATGGATTAAGCTCACCTCCAATAATAACATGTCTTAAAAAAGTTTTAGCAATACTTTCGTCTTTAATTTCTAACTGACCTGTATCAATATTTGTCTGCTCTCTTAATTTATAAGGGGACTTTATATCAAAATTATTAATATTGTTATAAGTTAAGTGATATCTAAAGGGAAGATAAGCTAGTTCTTTACTTAAAGCAAATTGAATTTCAAATGGAACACTTTCATTAAAAATTGCAAACGGATTTAATTGTCTACCAATATTCTTAAAAAGCAATGTAGCTGAAAATTTTTTTTCAGCATTAAAATAAGTCGAACTAACATTAGATAATATTGCAAAAGAAACATATGAGTCATAATTAGCACTTAATAAATTCATATTTGTTCCAAAATATAATTTATCATAAATTTTTTTTCCAATACCAAAAGTTAATACTTGATCATTAGCAGAAAAAAAACCTTGATTATAACCAAAATTATCATTTCTATAAAATTCACCATACTGAATAGCTTTTAAAGAAATTCCTATAGTGCCTAATTCTCTAAAATTTCGTGCATATGAAAAAGAAAGCAATGAAATATCTGAAAAATAATCACCAAATGTAAAAGCGATATCATTGTGCATTGATTGAGTTAAAAGTGAGGGAGTAGTTTGAGACAAAGTTACATCACCGTCAAATACCGCAATTGCACTTCCTCCTAAAGCTTCTATTCTAGGAGAATGTTCTACATTAACAAAAATAAATGCACTTTTTGTACCATCATTAGCCGTAATAATCAAAGGTAATAAAAGGAGTATTATAAGATGTTTATATCTCATCGAAACTAAAAAACGATTTTATCATCATTTTATTACTCAACATCTATTAATCAATCTTAATAGCATTCTTAACTTTTTTTGAAGAAAGTGCAATATTAATAACCTCATTTAAACTATCTACATAATGAAAATTCATTCTTTTTAGATATCTTGCATTTATCTCTAAGATGTCTTTTTTATTTTGCTTAGATAAAATAATTTGATTTATTCCAGATCGTTTTGCAGCTAAAATTTTCTCTTTAATACCACCAACTGCAAGAACCTTACCTCTTAATGTTAGTTCTCCAGTCATAGCGATTTTATCCTTTACTTTCCTTTGAGTAAATAATGAAACTAAAGAAGTAAACATAGTGATACCAGCTGAAGGCCCATCCTTAGGAGTAGCTCCTTCAGGAACATGAATATGAACATTCCATTTATCAAAAATATCAGAAGATAATTTAAAATCATTGGCATGAGATTTTAAGTATTCCATAGCGATAGTAACAGATTCCTTCATTACCTTTCCTAAGTTTCCAGTTACTGACAATTTTCCTTTACCCTTGCTTAAACTACTTTCAATAAATAGAATATCACCACCTACAGATGTCCATGCTAATCCCGTAGCTACACCAACAACCGAGTTACTCGTTGATCTATCTCTATCAAATTTTGGAGCTCCCAATACCTTCTCAACTACTTCCTTATTTGGAGAATGATCAAAATCCTGATCCATAGCAATGGATCTGGCGACATTTCTAATCATTTTTCTAATCATTTTATCAAGAGTTCTTACTCCAGACTCACGAGTATACTGATCAATAATTTTTTCTAATATTTTATCTGAAATTGTAAAACCGTAATCTTCTATTCCATGTAATTGTAATTGTTTAGGAAGTAAATGTTTTTTAGCAATCTGAATTTTTTCTTCAATAGAATAACCATTAATTTCAATTATCTCCATTCTATCGCTAAGTGCAGGTTGAATGGTAGCTAAAGAATTAGCCGTAGCAATAAACATAACTTTGGATAAATCATAATCTAACTCTAAATAATTATCATGAAAATTTTCATTTTGTTCGGGATCTAAGACTTCTAAAAGAGCAGAAGAAGGATCGCCATGATTATCTCTAGTAACCTTATCAATCTCATCTAATACAAAAACTGGATTTGATGATTTTGCTTTTTTAACAGATTTAATTATTCTTCCAGGCATTGCTCCAATATATGTTCTTCGATGCCCCCTAATTTCAGCCTCATCTCTTAAGCCTCCTAATGAAACTCTTTCATATTTGCGTCCAAGTGCTTCAGCTATTGATTTGCCTAATGATGTTTTTCCAACACCAGGAGGCCCAAACAAGCAAATAATAGGAGACTTCATATCTCCCTTTATTTTAAGAACGGCTAAATGCTCAATAATTCTATCCTTAACTTGTTCCAAACCAAAGTGATCTCGATCTAAAATTTTTCGAGCTTTTTTCAAATCAAAATTATCTTTAGTTACATCATCCCATGGCAAGTCTAAAATCAGTTCTATATAACTTCTTTGAACAGCATAATCTGACATAGAAGGATTCATTCTTTGTAATTTTTTTAATTCTTTATCAAATGCATTGGCAATGTCTTTACTCCACTTCTTTTTAGAAGCCTGCTTACGCATTTCTTCTACTTCTTTATGAGACCCACTACCTCCTAGTTCTTCTTGAATGGCTTTCATTTGTTGATTCAAAAAATATTCTTTCTGTTGCTGATCTAGATCAGTCTGAACCTTAGATTGAATCTTATTTTTCATTTCCAGCATTTGCAACTCTTTTGTTAAAATTTCCAATGCTGATATTGCACGTTTTTTTAAATCAATTTCTTCTAATAATAATTGCTTTTCAGCTAAAGCGATATTCATATTTGAAGACACAAAATTTATTGCAAATGAAGAATTCTTAATGTTTTTAATTGCTATTGCTGCTTCACTAGGAATATTGGGAGAAGCATCAATAATTTTTAATGATAAATCTTTTACTGAGGACACTAGAGCTAAGAATTCATCATCCTTTTTAACTGGCTTAACTTCTTTTAGCTCAGTAACTTTTGCTTTAAAATATGGCACATCTTGCATCATCTCTTCAATCTTAAAGCGTTTTCTACCTTGTATTACTACTGTAATATTTCCATCTGGCATTTTTAACATCTTAAGAATATTTGCTATTGTACCTACTTCATGCAAGTCGTTAATTTCTGGCAATTCTATATCAAAATCTTTTTGCGCAACTACACCTAACATCTTATTACCATTTTCAGCATCCTTAATGAGCTTTACTGATCTATCTCTTCCAATTGTAATTGGTATAATAACTCCAGGAAATAAAACTGTATTTCTTAATGGTAATATCGGAAGAACATCGGGAGCATTTTCTTTTGATATTTTCGCTTCATCCTCATCACTCATCAGTGGCAAAAACTCAGTTTCTTCATCCAATATATCTGTAACACTTAACGAGTTAATTCTTAAATCTTTTTTCATAATAAATTATTTTCATTAATTTATAATTGCAATTAGTATGCCACGAAAATAAAATAGTCTTTTTGTCAGTTGTTATTCATTTCGATAACGTTTTGTCATATCATAAACATGAGAAAGTATATCTTTTTGTATTTTGTCAAACGTACGACCTCTTCTAGCAAATACTTTTTCGCATACTTCAAACACCTTATGTAATTTATAGACCGAAAATCCTGATTTACCTCCCCAACTAAAAGATGGAATAAAATTTCTAGGAAAACCACTTCCAAATATATTGGCACTTACTCCAACAACAGAACCAGTATTAAACATAGTGTTTATTCCGCATTTTGAATAATCTCCCATAATTAATCCACAAAACTGTAAATTGGTGTTTTTGAATTTTTCTATCTCGTAATTCCACAACCTAACATCAGCATAGTTGTTTTTAAGGTTAGAAACATTAGTATCAGCCCCTATGTTACACCATTCTCCTATTAATGAATTACCTAAAAAGCCATCATGAGCTTTTGATGAATATCCAAAAAACACAACATTGTTAACTTCGCCTCCTACTTTACAAAAAGGACCTATAGTAGTTGCTCCATAAATTTTTGCTCCCATTTTTAATACTGAATTATTCAGAATAGCAAAAGGCCCTCTAATCATAGAGCCTTCCATAATTTCTACATCCTTTCCAATATAAATAGGTCCATTTTCAGAGTTTAATATACTACAAGAAACCTTTGCTCCTTTTTCAATATATATATTATCTCCAACTATAGTATTCGATGAATCTAATTGAAGAGAATTACTATTTGAAAAAAACTCAAAATCATTGCTTATTTCACGATCATTAAATAAAAATATATCAAATAAATTTTGAATTACATGAAAAGAAGCATTAGATTCAATAACATTTGCTCTTTTAGTACTAAAAGTACTATTTCGAAAAGCAATAATCTCTCCTGCTTTTGATAATGCTTCTCCAATTCTTAAACTGTTTAGTTCTGTAATAAAGCTTTTAGATGGTAAAATTCTAGCATCAATCCATAAATTATCTTTTTCTACTTTGAGAGGAAAATTTAATGATAAATATTCTTCTGTTTTTACCGAGACAGAATTATAATATTTTTCCCATTTCTCTTTTATTGTCAATATACCGCACCGAAAATATGCAATAGGACGAGTATAACTTAAGGGATAATAGTTAACACGATTCTTATCATATAGTATTATATTCATAACAAGCAAAGTTAAACAAAAAAGCCCACACATATGTGCAGGCTTAAATTATATATATAAATATTATTACTTTTTAAATTTCTTATATTTATTTTTAAACTTATCAATTCTACCAGCAGTGTCAATTACTTTAGCTTTACCTGTAAAGAATGGATGAGAATCAGAAGAGATCTCCATCTTAAACAAAGGATATTCTTTTCCATCTTCCCATTTAATTGTGTCTTTCGTCTCAACACATGACTTTGTTAATATAGCATAATCTGTTGACATATCTTTAAATACACAAAGCCTGTAATTATCTGGATGTATATCTTTTTTCATAATTTAAAACTTTAGGAATGCAAAAATAAAAAGTTTTATCATATCAACAACTTTATAAACAACAAAATCAAAGTTGTAAATCTGCAAGTAATAAATTAGTTGCTTTTACACTGTTAGCTGATTGCTTTAATTGATTTATCTCTGTATCATTAAGATCTATTTCAACAATACGTTCAATACCATTTTTTCCTAAAATAACCGGTACTCCAATACATAAATCATTTAAACCAAATTCACCTTCCAAAAACACAGAACAAGGGAACATCTTTTGCTGATTACATGCAATTGCCTGAACCAAACTACTAACCGCTGCGCCAGGAGCATACCAAGCTGATGTACCTAACATACCCGTTAATGTAGCTCCACCAACTTTAGTATCTTCTAATACTTGCTGCAATCTATCATCAGATAAAAATTCAGAAATTCTAATAGAATTTCTAGTCGCTAATCTAGTTAAAGGAACCATTCCTTTGTCAGAATGAGCGCCTATTACCATCCCTTCAATATCAGATGATGGACAGTCCATTGCCTCAGCTAATCTATATTTAAATCTAGCAGAATCTAAAGCTCCACCCATTCCAATGATTCTATTTTTAGGCAAACCAGTTTCTTTATAAGTTAAATAAGTCATTGTATCCATTGGATTACTAACAATAATCAAAATAACATCATTAGAATATTTAATTAACTGCTGAGAAACAGACTTGACTATACCTGCATTGATGCCAATTAACTCTTCTCTTGTCATTCCAGGTTTTCTTGGAATTCCTGAAGTAATTACAGCTATACTACTACCTGCTGTTTTAGAATAATCATTAGTACTTCCTACAATCTTGGAATCAAATCCATTTAAAGAAGCGGTCTGCATCAAATCCATTGCTTTTCCTTCAGCAAAATCCTCCTTAATATCAACTAATACTACCTCAGATGCAAAATTCTTTATTGCAATATATTCTGCACAACTAGCTCCTACTGCCCCTGCTCCTACTATTGAAATTTTCATATATTTTAATTAGTTTTTATTCTTTTAAGCATCAATATTTGCATACTTAGCATTTGACTCTATAAATTCTCTTCTTGGAGGTACTTCATCTCCCATAAGCATTGAAAAAATTCTGTCAGCTTCTGCTGCATTATCAATTGTAACCTTCTTCAACGTTCTATGTTCAGGATTCATAGTAGTCTCCCACAGTTGTGAGGCATTCATTTCTCCTAACCCCTTATATCTTTGTACAATAACATTTCCATCTTTGTTACCTTTCATCTCTTGAATCATCAAATCTCTTTGATTGTCATCCCAACAATATCTTTGATCTTTTCCCTTTTTCAATAAATACAATGGAGGAGTTGCAATATAAACATATCCTTGTTCAATAAGTGACTTTAAAAAACGAAAAAAGAAAGTCAACAGCAATGTAGCAATATGTGATCCATCAATATCCGCATCCATTAAAAGTACTATTTTGTGATATCTTAACTTCTCTAAATTTAATTCCCTAGAATCTTCTTCGGTTCCTATTGAAACACCAAGAGCCTTAAATATATTTTTAATTTCCTCATTCTCAAAAACTTTGTGCTGCATTGCTTTCTCAACATTAAGAATTTTCCCTCTAAGAGGCATAATAGCTTGAAAATGTCTATCTCTTCCTTGCTTCGCAGTACCTCCGGCAGAATCACCCTCAACTAAGAAAATCTCACATTTTGCAGGATCCTTTTCTGAGCAATCAGAAAGCTTTCCAGGCAATCCAGATCCTGTAAGGACACTCTTTCTCTGAACCATTTCTCTTGCCTTATTTGCAGCATTACGAGCTGTAGCAGCTAAAATAACTTTCTGAACAATTAATTTTGCTTGATCAGGATTTTCTTCAAGATAAAAAGAAAGCATATCGCTTACTGACTTTGATACAGCACTAGTTACTTCTTTATTACCAAGTTTAGTCTTTGTTTGTCCTTCGAATTGAGGTTCCAATACTTTGACAGAAATCACAGCAGTTAAACCTTCCCTGAAATCATCAGCAGAAATTTCAACTTTCACTTTCTTTAATAATCCTGATTCATCAGCATATTTCTTTAACGTTCTAGTCAATCCTCTTCTAAAACCAGAAAGATGTGTTCCTCCCTCATGGGTATTAATATTATTAACATAAGAATGAACATTTTCAGTATAGGAATTGTTATAAAGCATAGCAACTTCAACAGGCACTCCATCTTTTTCACCATCAAAATAAATGACATCTTCTAGTATAGAAACTCTTGTTTCATCTAAAAAAGAGACAAACTCTTTTAATCCTCCTTCAGAATAAAATTCTTCTTTAACAAAATCCCCCATCTTATCCGTTCTCCTTTTATCAGTAATAGAAAGATGAATACCTTTATTTAAAAAGGCTAGTTCTCTTAAACGTGCTACTAAAATATCAAAATGATAAACTGTATCCTCAAAAATTGTAGCATCTGGATTAAAAGTAACAAAAGTACCTGTTTTATCTGTATTACCTATTTTACGCACATCATATTGCGGAACTCCAATCTTATACTCCTGTTCAAATATAACTCCATCCCTGTGAACCTCAACCCGAAGATCAGATGAAAGTGCATTGACACATGATACTCCAACGCCATGCAAACCACCTGATACTTTGTAAGATCCCTTATCAAACTTTCCACCAGCATGTAAAACAGTCATAACAACTTCAAGGGCAGACTTACCTTCTTTTTCATGCAAACCTGTAGGGATACCCCTACCATTGTCAGAAACAGTGATTGAATTATTTTCATTTATAAAACAATCTATATGAGTACAATAGCCAGCTAAAGCCTCATCTATTGAATTATCAACTACTTCATATACTAAATGATGTAATCCTTTTATTCCAATATCACCAATATACATAGCAGGTCTTTTTCTAACCGCCTCCAAGCCTTCAAGTACTTGAATATTATCAGCACTATAATTTTGATTCTTATTTTCTTCGCTCATAAAAATATTTAATCTTTTTTTTAATAAAACAAATATACAATTTTACTAGTGATTAAAGGTGAAAAACAAAACAGAATAAACAGTTTGTTTATTAACATAAGTTGAAAACTTTTATAAAGAAAAACTAGCCCCAAAAAGACCATTAAAACCTATTTCACGATAACCAAACCAAAGATACTCTTTTGTATTAGTAAGATTGTTTAATCTTACGTAAGCTGAAAGCTGTTTTGAATAGATGTAATGAAAAGATAAATTGGCATGAAACTGAGCTGGAATTTCTGAAATTAATTCATCAACTATGCGTCTTTTCCCGTTATAGCTTAGTGATGGAGTAATTTTTATTTTATCTCTTAAATTAATTGGCACCTTAAGATTTGCATTAAGCAAAGGTTTATTATAAACATCTATATCCCAATTAAAATAATCTATCTTTAAATTTAAATCAAGAATTTCATTAATTTTAGCTGAATAAGTAGAATGAAGATGCAATTGCTTTACATTTTCATCGACGTATAAAATACGAAAACGATTATAATTATCTGTATTATAATTAATAAAATTAGCAAAGTTAGTAACTATTCCATAAGCGATACTTGCTTCTAAAACATGTCCTTGATCCAATACATTTCGCATACCTAAATATAATTCTTGTAAATCAGTAATTTCTAACTCATGAAGAAAAACACTATCTTCAAGTAAGGTTTGATTTGTTTCAAAAGAATGAATATATGGATTCTCATCAGAAAGAGATTTGAGCGTATGTAATGTTTCACTGTGACTCAGTCCTCCATAAACCAACAATATATCTTTTACAAGCTCCTTAGTAGCCTTAAATATGGGGAAAAAACCAAATGATAAATCATCAGCCAAATCAGAATTAAATGCTAAATCAAAATCAACATCAAATTTTTCAAAACTAAAATTTGGCGAAAATCCAAATATCTTTAAATCCGTATTTTCTACTTTATTATCTGGATTATTATATCGCAAATAATTATCAAATGTGATTTCTATATTATATGGAACATTATTTACTGTTTTACTTAAATTAGAACTTAAATGAATCTGATTCTCTGAAAATTCATTAAAGTCAGACAGAAAAAAAGTAGTATGATGCTTTAGCTTTTTTTCTAAAGTTTCTTTGGAAATAGCAGAAAACATAAATTTAGTGTAGGAAAAACGATTTCTAAAAAACTTTTCATCTGCTCGATTTATCTTTTCATCAAAATACAAAGCAGTTTTTCTTTCAAAATCAAAATTTGTTAGAAAAATATAAGAAGAACTGATCTTTTTTGCATAAACATGCAGCTTATCCCTACTATTTTTTGCTAAATAATATTTATTAGCAAAATGATTTGCAATAACTCCATAGCTTAAATTACGTGAACGCTTGCTATTATATAAAAGATTGGCTTCACTGGCAATAGGAAGTCCAAAGCTCACCCCAAATTTTGTTGCGTATAATTCAGAAATCTTATCATCTTTTATCTTTGCGACTGACAATGGTTTTATTTTAAAATCTGATTTTAAATTAACATCAACTACTTCAAATTTTTGAGTTCTATCTTTATTTATTGTGTCAATAAAAATAGCATTTTCATTTAATCTAAAAGCATCAGGAATTTTAGGCTTAAATCCCTCTACGACCTTGACTTCCGTTGTTCCTATGTCTTGGCCCAAAACAGAACTTAAACTATACAAAAAAATTAAAAAAAACTTAACTATTTTCATAATTTAAAATATTTTTTTTCGATTAATTATTATCTTCATCTACTATTGCTGTATCCGGAATGGGAACAATATAATCTTCATCTATTTCAATTATGTCATATTGAAAATCATCTTCTAATATCTCAATAATTGGTTCTTCATTTATTTTCTCAACAATTTTCTCTTTTTCGGTTTCTAAAATATGTTCCCATTTTTTTCTAGCAATATTTACTAAATCTTCCCCCTCATGATTTTCAATAATACTTTCTAGAGTAGCTTTTGCCTGAAAAATATTATTCTGATACATATAAATATCTGAAAGCAAAATAAATGCTTTAGCAATAAAATAATCATTATTATAATCCTCTGCAAGATCAAATATAAGTTTTTCAGCTAAAACAAAATCTTCATCTAAGTAGGTAAGATATGCCAAATAATATTTTGCTTCTGCTCCTTCATCATAAACAGATAATTTACTTACTTTCTTAAAAATTGATTTTGATTTTGCATAGTTACCTGAATCAAATTCATGCCTTGCAACAATTATATATGCTCTACTAAGCAACCAATTATCTTTCTTTTCAAATTCTATTACTCGTTTTGCATAGTTTGCAGCAACTATCTTATCATCAAATTCATTTCCTGTCATTAGCCTTACTATAGCTTCTCTTTTGATCGAATTTGATGATATAAAACCCATTAATTTAGTATAATAAAAGTTTGATTTTTTATAATCACCTGAATTATAACTTCTTCTAGCTAAAAATAATAAAGCTTTCTCTTGAAAAGTAGGAATACCTGATTCAACAACTTTTTCATAGTTTAAGACAGCGCTTAATGTGTCACCAGTTTCTAATTGAGTTATTGCACAATAATAAGTTGCAGCATTTATAAAAATGCCATTTTTAAATCTTTGGATATATCTATTAAAAGATTTTTTAGCTACTTCATAATCCATTTCAGAAAATTTCATAAAAGCAGTATTATAAGTTAATGAATCCTGCGCTAATTGACTAATATTAATCTCAGGCATTGATTCAATAATAGCTAAATACTCTTCTATCTTTCCGACAGAAGAATAAGCCGATTGCAAAGCTGCAAGTGCTTCTCTAAAATATATTGTTTGCGGATAATTATTTAAAATATATAAAAACTCATTTACAGCAATATCAACTTTACCCGAATTAAAATAAATCATTCCCTTACTCAAGTAAGCATCAGCAATCATATTCTCATCAGTTGTATAAGAAATTAAATCTTCAAAATATTTGATTGCCACGTCATAATTTAATCTGTTTTTGTAGTATTTTGCTAGATCGTATAAAGCATCATCAAAGTATGATGAATTATTAAAGTCTGAAACAATTTTTTTTAATAACTCAGCCTTTGAAACATCCTTACCAATTAAACCAAGTGAAACAGCATTTTGATACAAAGCATAATCCGTATCAAAAAGGTCTAATTCAATAGCTTTATTATAATACTTAGATGATAAAACAAAATCATTATTCATAAAATATGAATCAGCAATTCTTAAATAAGTATCATTAACTTTCATACTATCGGAAGTAAGTTTTTCAAAATATCGAAACCATTTTAAAGCATTTAAATAATCTCCAACTTGGAAATAAGAATATGCTATATTATAATTCTTTAAATCGACATAATAAGAAAGATTATCAGCTCTTGAATTGGGTAAATTACTATAGCCTATAATAGATTTTTTATATTCACCTAAATAAAAATAACAATCTGAAATCCAAAAATTTGACAAATAAACATAAGTATCATTTATTGGATATTTGTTAGAATTAGAAAAATAGACTATTGCTTCTTTAAAATTTTGATTATTAAAATACTTGACTCCAATGAAAAAAGCTAGCTGTTGTAGTGCTTTTTGTTGTTCAAAATTTGGCTGTTGAATATTGTTTAGAAGAGTATAAGCCTCTGAATACTTACTGGTTGCCTGAAATATCTTGGCCATAAGAGAGCTAATTTTCTCTTTATGTAAAGGGTTGTTATAATTCTCTAAGTATGTGTTTAAGATATTTAATGTGTTTTCAAAAGGAAGATCAAGCTGATAAGATAACTTGGCATAAGTAAAATAAGCCTCTTCTTGTAATTTTTTATTAAAAGAATAAGTTGCGGACTTTTTAAACGCTTGCAAGGCGTAGTTATATTGCTCTAATGCCAAATAACTAGCTCCAAGATAATAAGAAGAATATTGCATAACACTATCTGATGCATTGAAAACACGCTCTAAATTAGTAATTGTTTTCTCATATTTTTCTAGTTTATAATAGGAATATCCCATAAAAAAATAATCCATTGAGCTTACATCTTCTTGTTGATCAATGTATATCTCAAAGTGATTGATAGCATTTGTATAATCACCAGTTTGATAATAAGCTTCTGCTAACAGTCTGTTAATCTCGTACCTCCTACTTGAATCAACATTATCCGATAATGGTTTTGCAAAAACGATTAATTGGTGATATTCTTTCTGATAAAAATAAATATGGCTAATATAATATGGGACAATTTGGCCAAATCTTTTGTCATCTAGAAGCTTCTTGAATCCAGACAAGGCAGATTGATACAACCCTTTATGATATTCAATAGAAGAAAAATAATACTGAGAAGCTGAAGCAAACTTACTATCATTATTCATTATTCTTGAGAAGTAAAGCTGAGCATTCTCTAAAGAATCAATCATATAATAAGCATATGCTAGCTTAAACAATTTTTCATTTGATATATTTTTCAATTTTAAGAATGAAGATATAGCATTATAATATTGTTTCTCTCTGTAGTAAATTAGTGCTAAATCATTATTTACCCTGTCCTTATATTCATGATATGGGAAAGTTTTATTAAGATCATTATATAAAAAAATTGCATCAGTCAAAAACAGTTCTTTAGAACATCTAGCGTTCATATACATAATCTCTGCAGAAGGCTCATCACTTATTAAAAGCTGATTTAAAATAGATTGACAAGCACTATATTTTTCGTTATCGAACAAAGATTTAGCTTTAAGAAAAAGAGTGTTTTGTGCAAATGACATAGCAGACAAGAGCACAAAAAGCAATAATAGATTTCCTTTTTTCATATTATTTTAATGACTATAAAATTAATAAATAAAGGAAACTACTTGAAACTATAAAACGGAAGTTGTGAACACATTCATTTAACAATTATTCATTTGATTTAGTATTTTGAAAACAATAAATTTTTTTCTTTGTTAAGTGTTATATATACTAAAAATAAAAGGGACCAATAAAATACCCGACTTTGTCCAAATTCGAGACGCAAATATGATATTAATTGCATATTTTAGATTAAGTCAAATAAAACAAGGGTTAAAAAAAAATGATCTAGAATGTGAAACAGAAGGGATTAGCAACTTATTACAGAAGATGCCATATGGAAAGATCAAAAAATACTATACTAAAAATGAATGACTTAATAATAAATATTGAAGGTGTTAACATTCATCAAATGAATCACCAGGTTTTCAATAATATTAACTTAAAAATTACAAAAGGAGAATTTCTTTATCTAATTGGAGATACAGGAAGTGGTAAAAGTTCTCTATTAAAAAGCTTATATGCTGAGATTAAAGTAGCAACCGGTAATATCTCAATTGCTAATCATGATCTAAGAAAGATCAAAAACAAAGATATCCCTTTACTAAGAAGAAAAATAGGCATAGTATTTCAAGATTTTCAACTCCTTACAGATAGAACTATTTTTGAAAATTTAGAATTTGTACTAAAAGCGACAGGATGGAAGAAAAAAACAGAAATATCAGACAGAATTGATGAAGTGTTACAAAGTGTTTATTTAAATGGAGTAAAAAACAAAATGCCATATGAATTATCTGGAGGAGAACAACAAAGAGCTTCAATTGCTAGAGCATTATTAAATCATCCTAAAATTATTATAGCAGATGAACCAACCGGAAGTCTTGATCCTGAAAAATCTGCAAAAATTATTGAATTATTAAAGGAAATCAACTTAAAAGGCACTACTATATTAATTGCAACGCATGATTATTTGATAATTAAAAAATACCCTGCAAGAACAATAAAGTGTGAAGATCAGAAGATAATCGAGATAGATCCTCAAAATATTTAAAATGACGGAATTTATTAAAAACCGCAGTTTAAAGAAACATAATACTTTTGGAATAAATGCCAAAGCAAAATACTTTACATCATTTAAATCTACTATTGAACTAAAAAAAATTATATCCTCACAGATCTATAAAAACAACAAAAGTTTTATTTTAGGAGATGGTTCCAACATATTACTCACTAAAGACTTTAATGGATTAATCATGCATAACCAAATCAAAGGTATCAATATTGTAGAAGACAATCAAACATCTATTATTGTGGAAGTTGGTGGAGGGATGAATTGGCATACTTTTGTAGAATGGAGTATAAAAAAAAATCTTTCTGGAATAGAAAATCTAGCATTAATTCCAGGAACAGTTGGAGCTAGTCCGGTTCAAAATATTGGAGCTTATGGTATGGAGGTAAAAGACACTATAAGTAAAGTCTATGTTTTTATGATTAAAGAAAGAAAGGTTAAGATATTTAGTAACAATGATTGTAAATTCGAATATAGAGATTCAATCTTCAAAAGATCATTAAAAAATAGAGTCATTATAACAAAAGTAGAGTTTAGACTTTTAAAAAAAGCATTAAACAAAACTAATTATGGGGCAATCGAAAATGAGCTAAAGCACTTAAATCTTAAACCATCACCAAAAAATATTGCAAAAGCTGTTATAAATATAAGAAATCGTAAACTACCAAATCCTTCAGAGCTTGGCAATAGCGGGAGTTTCTTTAAAAACCCTGTAATATCTGTAACTAAATTCAAATCATTAAAAAAAGATTTTCCTGATATAATAGGATACAGAGTTTCAGAAAAGAAAATAAAAATTGCTGCTGGATGGCTAATTGAAAACGCAGGTTTTAAAGGATATCGAAATGGTGATGCAGGAGTACATAAAAATCAAGCATTAGTACTTGTTAATTATAAAAAAGCTAGTGGACAAGATATCATGAATCTGGCAAGACACATACAGAAAACCATCTTGGAAAGATATAACATACAGATTGAACCAGAAGTTAATATCCTGTAAATGAACAGTAAGAAGCTACAAGAGAAACTAAGATTACATTTTCCTTTTGATCCAACTAGCAAGCAAAGCCAAATTATTACTGATATATCTGATTATATAGCAACTGTAGGAAGTAAAAGTATCTTCATACTCAAAGGTTATGCAGGAACAGGAAAAACTACTCTGATTTCAACTCTTGTAAAGTCTTTACCAGTTTTAGGCAAACGTTCTGTACTAATAGCTCCGACAGGTAGGGCTGCAAAAGTACTATCAAAATATTCAGGAAAAACAGCAAGCACTATTCACAAAAAAATCTATTGGATAAGAACAAGTAAAAGTGGAAATACTTTTATCACTTTAAAAGAGAATACGCATAGAGATACTATTTTTCTCGTCGATGAAGCTTCTATGATTGCAGAAAAATCGGACAAAGGCTTTGGTAACCGCTCACTACTAGATGATTTAATCAAATATGTATATGATGGTTATGATTGTAAATTAATACTAGTTGGGGATACCGCTCAACTGCCACCTGTTCATTTAGAAATAAGCCCAGCGTTAGATGAAGAAAAAATAGAAGCTAATTATAATAAACAAGTAATCTGTAAAGAACTTATACAAGTAGTTAGGCAAAGAAAAAACTCTGTTATACTTAGAAATGCCACTAATATAAGAAATAGGATTAATAATGCAGACTATTCATACCCCAAATTAGCTACTAGCTCTGAAGTTATTCGTCTTAATAACGGAGAAGATTTGCAAGATGCTCTTGAAGCTGCCTACAATAATGAAGGTATTAATAGTACCACAGTGCTTTGCAGATCTAATAAAAGAGCAAACCTTTATAACCAACAAATAAGAGCAAAGATTAAATGGCAAGAGAAGGAGATTTCAAGCGGAGACATGCTAATGGTTGTTCGCAATAATTATCATTGGCTTGATGATAATAGCAAAGCAGGATTTATTGCTAATGGAGATATTGTAAAAGTTTTAAAAATAAGAGAAACAATTGAACGCTATGGATTCCGATTTGCAAAAGCAACCATTCAGTTGATAGATTACAATAAAGAGCAATCATTAGATGTGATTTTATTACTAGACACACTAAGTTCTAAGACTCCTGCAATAACTTACGAACAATATCAAAATCTATATAAAGAAGTTAGTTTAGATTATAAGGGAGAAAAAGAAATTAATAAAAAAATCAAAAAGGATCCATTCTTTAATGCATTACAAATAAAATTTGCTTACGCCATTACATGCCATAAATCACAAGGGGGGCAATGGGATAATGTTTTTATTGATTTAGGATATTTCACTGAAGACATGTTAAACAAATCATATCTTAGATGGCTATATACTGCCATTACAAGATCAACGAAAAAGCTATTCCTAATTAACTTTAATGAGCAATTCTTTAAATAATAGATTCTAAATGTAGATCTAAAAAGGTATATAAATTAGACAATCTAAAGCTCTAGAAAGTAAATCAAACTATTCGCCATATTAAATTTTATCTATATTTCAAACCATCTTTTATTATTAGAGTTACTCATTACAATTGATCTATTATATTATTTAAAGTAACACTTGGCCTCATAGCTTCAAAAGTGGTTTCAGTATCTGGAAGATAATAACCTTTTATATCATTCTTTGTTCCTTGAAAATTATTTAGTTCTGCAATAATCTCCTCTTCATTCTTTATCAAACTATTTGCAACAGAACCAAAAACAATTTTCAATTCCATATCATTTGATTGTTTTGCTAATTCTTCTGCCCAGTACATTGCTAAATAAAAATGAGAACCTCTATTATCAATCTCACCCACTCTTCGTTGCGGAGACTTACCTTGTTTTAATAATTTCTCAATCGCAACATCTAATGTGTCAGCAAGAATTTTTGCTTTTGAATTATTATGTACTTCAGCAAAATGTTCTAATGAAACAGCGATAGCCATAAATTCTCCTAACGAATCCCATCTTAAATGACCCTCAGCAACAAACTGCTGAACATGCTTTGGAGCAGAACCTCCTGCACCCGTCTCAAATAACCCTCCACCGTTCATTAATGGAACTATAGATAACATCTTAGCTGAAGTACCTAACTCCAAGATTGGGAATAGATCTGTCAAATAATCTCTAAGAACATTTCCTGTAACTGATATTGTATTCTTTCCATTTCTAACTCTCTCTAACGTATATCTACAAGCATCATATGGCGCTAGGATCTTTAAATCTAATCCACTAGTGTCGTGTGTTTTTAAATATTCATTAACCTTTAAGATAATTTCTGCATCATGGGGCCTATTTTCATCTAACCAGAAAACAGCTGGCCAATTTGTTGCTTTTGCCCTATTCACTGCCAATTTCACCCAATCTTTAATTGGTTCATCTTTTGTTTGACACATTCTCCAAATATCACCTACTTCAACAACATGTTCGGTCAAAACATTATCTGATGAATCTATAATACGAATCATTCCATTATCGGAAATCTCAAAAGTCTTATCATGGGAGCCATACTCTTCAGCCTTCTGAGCCATTAAACCAACATTAGGAACAGTCCCCATTGTTGTTGGGTCAAAAGCACCATTCTCTTTGCAAAAATCAATAGTTGCACTATAAATACTCGCATAAGAACTATCCGGAATTATCGCCTTTGTATCCTCTGTTTTATTAAATTTATTCCACATCTTGCCTGAATTACGAATCATTGCTGGCATAGAAGCATCAATAATAACATCAGAAGGAACATGTAAATTAGTAATTCCTTTATCAGAATCTACCATAGCTATTTTTGCATTATTTGAAAACACTAAATCAATATCATCTTCAATCTCTTTTTTCTTTTCGTATGATAACTCTTTTATTTTACTTACAAGATCGCCAAAACCATTTCTAAAATCAACACCTAATTCTTTTAACGTTGCTTGATGCTTTTTTATTAAATCCTTAAAAAATACACTTACAACATGCGAGAATATAATCGGATCTGAAACTTTCATCATAGTAGCCTTCATGTGTAAAGAAAGCAGAATACTTGAATCTTTTGCGTCTTGAATCTCTCTTTCTAAAAATGACAATAGAGCTTTCTTGCTCATTACAGAAGAATCAATAATTTCTTTTGACAAAAGAGATATTCTATCTTTTAGTACAGAAATAGAACCATCATTTTTATGAAGCTCAACTCTTACTTTAGTATCATTTTGTAAGCAAACTGATTTTTCATTATGAAAAAAATCTCCTTCATCCATTGTCACAACATGGGTCTTTGATTCTGAACTCCATTGACCCATTTTATGAGGATTAATCCTAGCATAATTTTTTACAGCTTTTGGAGCTCTTCTATCAGAGTTCCCTTCCCTTAAAATAGGATTTACGGCAGAACCCTTTACCTTATCATATTTTGCTTTGATCTCTTTTTCTTGATTATTCTTAGGAGATTCTGGATAAGATGGAATCTTAAATCCTTTTAATTGGAGTTCCTGAATTGTTGCATTTAGTTGCGGAATGGAAGCAGATATATTAGGCAACTTAATAATATTTGCTTCTGGCTGTTTAACTAATTTACCAAGTTCAGCTAAATCATCTTCTACTCTTTGGTATTTATGCAAATATTCAGGGAACATTGCTAAAACTCTTGCAGATAAAGAGATATCCTTAACTTCAATCTCTATTTCTGCCTTACTAGAAAATGCTTTTAGAATAGGCAGAAGAGAATGAGTTGCTAACATTGGTGCCTCATCTGTTTTGGTGTAAAATATTTTTGGCTTATTATCTATCATAGCTATTTTTTATATTAATAACCAAACACATCTTTTAACGTCAAATGTTTAATTTCTCCATATTTTTTTAATACTGCTAAATCTAAATCATTTTTTGATCCTAACACCATTACAACTCTATTACCTACTGAAATATTCGAACTATGAAATTCTTTTAAACTATTCATATCAAAATTTTGCACTTCATTATATAAGGATTGTCTAATATCATAATCAACACCTAACTTTTTTGCTTTTTCATATTCAGAAAGAACTCTTGATTTAGTTAATCTTTCAGTTCGTATTTTTTGTTCAATTGCTTCCTTAGCATTATTCATATTTGATTCTGCTTCTGGCATAAAATCAAGTAATTCTGAAATACCTGCAAGAGCTTCTGATAATTTGTCCGCTTGTGTTCCAATATAACTCATTAAATAATGTGAAGAATTAGTATCTCGTGGAATAGTATAAGTGCTATAGACTGAATAAGCTAAGGCTTTTGACTCTCTCATTTCTTGAAAGACAATAGAACTCATTCCTCCTCCAAAGTACTCATTATGAAATTTAATGTTAGCATATTCCTTCATATTAAGCTTTCCCCTCTTTGAAAGCATCAAAACTTCTGCTTGTTTCATGTCATAATCTATTACATAAACTATTGGTTTATCCATTACATCCTCAACAAACTCCTTCTTCTTAGGAATTTGCTTTAAACTTGTTTTATTAGTATGTAATATTTCCAGTTTAGATGATACTTTAGAAATATTCTCTGGTCCATAGTACAAGATTCGATGTTTATACGTTGTTAAATTATGTATTAATTCAAGCAATTCTTCTGATGAAACACTGTTTAGTTCCTCCTCAGATAAGTTATTCATAAATGAGGAATTAGAGCCATATTTCGCATAATTTGCCATAGCACGCCAAAGTATAATTTGCCTATTTAACTTAGCGTCAGATCTCTCTTTTAATTTAGTTGATTTTAATTCTAACAAAGCATCTTCATCAGCAATAACATTTGCTAAAATTGTCTCAAAAAGCTGTACTGATTCATCAAAGTTATTTGCAAGCCCACTTAAACTTATTTGAGTTTTATCTGCGTTACAACTTACAGTCAAATTACAACCTAATTTATAAAACTCTTTCTCTTTTTCATTAGGGGACATGTTAGCTGTACCTAAAAATTTTAAATAATCTACCGCTAATGGAAGTTTATTATTATGGTCCTTACCCATATCCAAAATATAATCTAATTTAAATCGCTCATTTTCTGTATTTTCCTTATAAATTAATGGGACATCTCCGACCATTGATTTTTGCACTACTTTTTCAAAATCCAAAAAGACAGGTTCAATATCAGTTGTTTCTTCTGACAATAAATTTACTAAGAAATTTGACTGATCCTCTCTATTAACTGAAACAGGAGTAATTTTAGGCTTAGAAACTTTCATAGCTGATTTGTCTTCTCCATTTCTTTTATAACATACAACATAATTATCAGTATATCGATTTTTAGCAAAATCGATTATATCTTGTTTCGTAATCTTTTCCAACTCAGTCATCTCATTCTGATAATCTTCCCAAGAAACATCTAAAATAAATGCCTCAACAAATTCATTAGCTCTTTTACTATTACTTTCTGTTTTTTTAATCTGATTTAATTTCAAATCAGATATGATAGCATCCACTAACCAGTCTTCAAAATTTCCATTTTTCACCTCTTCTATCTGAGATAATAATAAATCCTTTACATCTTCTAATGATTGACCTTGCTTTGGACTTCCATAAAATCCGTGAATTGAATAGTCTTTTAGAACGTAAGGAAAACACCCACCACCAATTAACTGTTGAGCTTGATTCAAATTTAAATCAATCAAACCAGCAGCAGAATTTGAAAGAACCATATCAACCATTGTTAACATAATTGCATCTTGAGTGTTTGCACCATCAAAACGAAATCCTATATATAAACTTTCTGACTCAGGACCATAAACCTCTTTATATACTGGTTCAAGTATAGGTTCTTCTTTTATTACCTCAAATGTTGGGTCTTCTTTTCTAGCAAATCCACCCCAGTATTTCTCAATTAATCTAATAGTTTCATCATAATCAAAATCACCCGATAAGCACAAAGCCATATTATTTGGAACGTAATATTTATTAAAATACTTTCTTATCTCAGTTAAAGATGGATTTTTTAAATGTTCAATAGTACCTATCGTGGTTTGCTGCCCATACTGATGATTTGGAAACAACCCATCAAAAAGGGATTCAAACAGTTTACTTCCATCACTATCTAATGACCTGTTCTTTTCCTCATAAACTGCTTCTAATTCAGTATGAAATAATCGAAATACTGGAAAACGGAACCTCTCAGCTTCTAATTTTAACCACTTCTCCAATTGATTAGAAGGAATATCATTTATATATACTGTCTTTTCAAATGAAGTATAAGCATTTGTTCCTTTTGCTCCCAATCCTGAGACCATTTTATCATACTCATTTGCAATCGCATATTTTGCAGCCTCACCTGATATTGAATCAATATCAGCCCAAATTCTTTCTCTATTTTTTGTATCACTCATTTCGTAAGAACGATAATCTTCATATAACGCTTCAATTTTTTCAAGCATCCGTGCTTCTTTTTTATAATCTAAAGTACCATAAACATTAGTACCTTTAAAAAGCATATGTTCTAAATAATGAGCCAATCCTGTTGCATCAGCAGGGTCATTTTTACTTCCTGCTCTTACTGCAATATTAGTTTGAACTCTTGGTGCGTCATCGTAAGAAGTTAAATAAACTTTAAGCCCATTATCTAAAGTGTAGATTCTAGCTTTTAAGGGATCTCCTTTAACTATTTTATAATTGTTTTCAATTTTCTTCATTTCTTTTTTAGCATTAATTGCAAAATAAATAGCTACTACAGCTAATAGCGCAATGGTTAAAATTTTTCTTAGGTTCATTTTACATAATTTTAATTAATAATCTGGATCTAATCCTAATTCTGTTCTCAAGACCTCTAATTGTAAATTCTCATCCAACATTTTCTTAAATTTGTCCTTATTAGTATAAGGAATATTACTTTTTTCTGATTCAATGATTTTGGTTGTAATTTCTATTTTGTCATTCTCTAACCTACTTCTTAAATAATCTAAGATCATATATTTCTCTTCTAAAATCATTTCTTGCTGCACTGCGTTACTCAATCTAATTTCTATATGAAAATCCTGCATAAGTTCAGGTTCATATATACCTAATGTAATAGCAATATTAGACTTGCCTTTTTCATTTATAAAAGTAATTAAATCTTTCCATTCTTTTAGCAATTCCGATTTTGAAAAATATTTCTTTCTTAAAACAGGAGATGTTTGTTTTTGCTGATGAATTTCTTTTTCTTCTTCTAATGAGCTATTAATAGAGATCAAAGATGATCTCTTTTTTGATACTTTTTCAAGCTTAATATTAGAACTCTCTTCGATCTTCTTAATAGAAGAAATTTCTTTTTTATCATTATTTTTTATCTTATCAATAAATATTTCTCTTTGTTTTTCATCTCTATTTACAGAAAAGCTTTTAGTTTTTTTTTTTTCTTTCTCAGATTCAATTGAGGAAATTCTGATTAATGTAAGCTCAACCAACAATCGCTGATTACTTGTTGTTTTAAATTGCTGATCACATTCATTACATAAATTTAGTGCAGGTAACAAAAAATTCAAATCACATCTTTTAGACTGTTCTAAATAACTGTTTTTCAAATCTTCTCCTTTTTGCAAAAGTAAAATAGTGCTTTCATCTTTTGAAACAAGTAAATCTCTTATGTGTTCAGCCAAACCATTAATAAAATGATGTCCGTCAAAACCATTTTCCAAAATCTCATTAAAAATATTTAGCAACTTTTTTATTTCATTATTCAATAAACAATCAGTAATCTTAAAATAATAATCGGTATCTAAAATATTTAAATGCTCAATAACCCTTTTATGAGTAAGTTGGTTGTCATCAAAAGAAATTAATCTATCAAATAGAGAAAGAGAATCTCGTACGGAACCATCAGATTTTTGAGCAATTAAATGCAAAGCTTCATTCTCTGCAACAACACCTTCACTTTTTGCTACATAATCTAGATGATTAGCAATATCATTTACTCCAACTCTTTTAAAATCAAAAATCTGACATCTGGATAATATAGTTGGTATAATCTTATGTTTTTCTGTTGTTGCTAATATGAACTTAGCATGCTTAGGAGGCTCTTCCAAAGTTTTTAAAAAAGCATTAAATGCTGAAACTGAAAGCATATGAACCTCATCAATGATATAAACCTTAAATGTTCCGATTTGAGGTGGTACTCTTACTTGATCTGTTAAATTCCTTATATCATCTACAGAATTATTTGATGCAGCATCAAGTTCAAAAATATTAAATGAAAAATCATCGATATCATCTTCTTTATTAAACTGATTTATTTGCTTTGCAAAAATTCTTGCACAAGTAGTTTTACCAACTCCTCTAGGTCCGCAAAATAAAAAGGACTGTGCTAACTGACCCGTCTTTATCGCATTTTGTAATGTAGATGTTATTGAAGATTGTCCAACAATAGATTCAAAATTTGTAGGCCTATATTTTCTAGCAGAAACAATAAAATCACTCATTACTTTAAACAATTAAAATATCAATGACAAAACTAATATTAATTGTAAAAATAATTACAAAATAAATCATCAAATTAAAAACTGTTAGTAATTATGTGTAATTGAATGTTTTTAGTAAATTTGCCGGCCAAAACTAAGTACTAACTAATTATATAAAAAATGAATACTTATGAAACTGTTTTCATAATGAATCCCGTTTTATCTGAAGCTCAGATAAAGGAAACAGTAAAAAAATTTATTGATCATATTAAAAATAATAGCGGATCAATTACCCATGAAGAAAACTGGGGACTAAAGAAACTAAAATACGTTATACAAAACAAAAAAACAGGCTTCTATTATCTATTGGAATTCCAAGCTGATGGCAAAATCATTAATGATCTTGAAGTTGAATTCAAAAGAGATGAACGTATAATAAGATGGCAAACTATTCGATTAGATAAATTTTCCTTAGAATATGCTGAAAGAAGAAAAAAGAAATTAAATACTAACAATAAAGAAAAATAATCATGATAAAGTCAGATGTTAAATATTTAAACCCTGTTGACGTAGAGTTAAGAAGTCAAGATAAATATTGTCGTTTTAAAAAAATGGGTATTAAATACATTGATTATAAAGATCCTGAGTTTTTAATGCGTTTTTTAAACGAACAAGGCAAAATTTTACCGAGAAGAATTACTGGTAATTCATTAAAATTTCAAAGAAGATTAGCTGTTGCAGTAAAAAGAGCAAGACAGATCGCTTTATTACCTTATGTAGCTGACAATCTAAAATAATTTTATACTACTAAAATCATGGAAATAATATTAAAAAAAGATGTTGCAAAGCTAGGTTTCGTTAATGAAATTGTTAAAGTAAAAAATGGTTATGGAAGAAACTTCCTTATTCCGAAAAGATTAGGTGTATTAGCAACAAAATCTGCAAAAAAGGTATTAGCAGAAAATTTAAAACAACAAGCAAAAAAAGAAGAGAATGAAATTGCTCACGCAAATAAAATTGCAGATTCCCTTTCTAAATTAGAAATTATACTAAAGGCAAAAGTTATTGATGGGGGCAATAAATTATTTGGTTCAATTAAAACATCTCAATTTATTGATGCAACTGCTGCTCTTGGAGTAGAAATAAATGATAAATTTTTAAAACTTCCTAAAATTAAAGAGTTAGGATCTTATGAAGCAGAGGTTAGATTACATAGAACTAAAAGTATAAGTATTCCTTTTAAAGTAATTGCTAGTTAATTTCTATAAAAAAATGTTTAAAAGCTGGGTATATTAATACTCAGCTTTTTTTATAAAATTTAACAACATAATAATTTAAAAGCATTTTAGTAATTTTGCAATACAATGAAAAATTATAAAAAATATCTTGAAGAAATTGAGGACAGAAAAAAACAAGGACTTAACCCAAAACCTATTGAATGTGCCACACTGCTTCAAGAGATTATTATACAGATAGAAGATCCAAATAGTAAACATAGGAACGAGTGTCTTAATTTCTTTATCTACAATGTAGTACCAGGAACTACAAATGCTGCAAAAATCAAAGCTAGTTTTTTAAAAAACATTATTAATAATGCCTTGTCTGTCAAAGAGATTAGTATAAAATTTGCATTTGAATTACTTTCACACATGAAAGGAGGCCCTTCTATAGAAGTTTTAATAGACTTAGCTTTAGGTGAAAACATAAGCATTGCTAATTCTGCAGCTCAAGTATTAAAGAGCCAAGTCTTTCTATATGAAAAGGATACTGATAGACTTAAAAAAGCTTATAAAAATAAAAATAAGATTGCTACTGAGATCTTAAACAGCTATGCCAAAGCAGAATTCTTTACTAATCTTCCAGAAATTGATGAAGAAATCAAAGTTGTTACATATATTGCTGGGATTGGAGATATATCAACAGACTTACTATCTCCTGGAAGTGATGCTCACTCCAGATCAGATAGAGAATTACATGGTAAATCTATGTTTGAACATGATTCTAAAAAACAAAATGAACTGCTAGAATTACAAAAAAAACATCCAGACAAAAGAATTATGCTAATTGCTGAAAAAGGGACAATGGGAGTTGGATCATCTAGAATGTCAGGAGTTAATAATGTTGCTTTGTGGATTGGAAAAAAAACAAGTCCTTATATCCCTTTTATTAATAAAGCTCCAATAGTTGCTGGAACAAATGGAATTTCACCAATATTTCTAACAACTGTAAGTGTAACCGGAGGCATTGGTCTTGATCTTCAAAATTGGAAAAAGAAAAAGGATAAAGAAGGAAAAAATATTTTAGATAAAAATGGAGATCCAATAATTGAAGAAGTGTATTCGGTTAAAACTGGTACAGTTCTTACTATAAACTCTAAAAAGAAAAAACTTTATAAAGGAAGCCAAGAATTATGTGATGTATCTCCAGCATTTACAGATCAGAAAATGGAATTTATGAGAGCTGGAGGCTCTTACGAAATTGTGTTTGGAAAAAAACTCCAATCTTTTGCGGCTAAAACTTTAAATATTAACAATATTAATGTATTTGCTAAATTAAAAGAAATTTCGCATACAAAACAAGGTTTAACGGCTGTAGAAAAAATATTTAACAAAAATGCTGTTGGGATTACAAAAAATAAAATTTTACATGCTGGATCAGACGTACGAGTTAAAGTAAATATTATAGGTTCACAAGATACAACGGGGTTAATGACTTGTCAAGAACTAGAAGCAATGGCTGCAACAGTAATTTCTCCAATAGTGGATGGTGCATATCAATCAGGATGTCATACCGCATCTGTATGGGACTTAAAAGCTCAAAAAAATATCCCAAAGTTAATGGAATTTATGAATAAATTTGGATTAATTACAGCTCGTGATCCTAAAGGTAAATACCACCCTATGACAGATGTTATTCATAAAGTTCTAAATGATATTACTGTTAATGACTGGTCAATTATTATTGGTGGTGATTCTCACACCAGAATGTCAAAAGGAGTTGCATTTGGAGCCGATTCTGGAACAGTTGCACTAGCACTTGCAACAGGAGAAGCGTCAATGCCAATACCTGAATCAGTAAAAGTAACTTTCAAAGGAGAAATGAGAGAACATATGGATTTTCGTGATGTTGTTCATGCAACTCAATCTCAAATGTTAGATAAATTTGATGGAGACAATGTATTTCAAGGAAGAGTTATAGAAGTACATATTGGAACACTTCCTTCTGATCAGGCCTTCACATTTACTGATTGGACAGCTGAGATGAAAGCAAAAGCGTCAATATGTATTTCAGAAGATGATACATTAATCAAATCATTAGAAATTGCAAAAAACAGAATACAAATTATGATTAATAAAGGGATGGATAATCATAACAAAGTATTGCAAAGGCTAATTGATAGTGCAAATCAAAGAATCGATGAGATTAAAAGCGGCAAGAAACCTGCCTTATCTCCTGATAAAAATGCAAAATACTTTGCTGAATTTGAAGTAGATTTAGATGTTATTAGTCAACCTATGATTGCAGACCCTGATGTTCATAATGAAGATATATCCAAAAGATACACACATGACACTATTAGACCTCTTTCATATTATAAAGGTGAGAAAAAAGTTGATCTAGGATTTGTAGGATCATGTATGGTTCACAAGGGGGATTTAAAAATTGTTGCTCAGATGTTAAGAAATCTAGAAAAAACTAATGGTGAAGTTAAATTTAATGCCCCACTAATTGTAACAGCACCTACATATAACATAATTGATGAGCTAAAAACAGAAGGAGACTGGAAAATACTACAAAAATATTCTGGTTTTGAATTTAACGATACAAAGCCAAAGAATAAAGCAAGAACAAAATACAAAAACATGATGTATCTTGAAAGACCTGGTTGTAACCTATGTATGGGCAACCAAGAAAAAGCTGAAAAAGGAGATACTGTAATGGCTACCTCAACACGTCTATTCAAAGGCCGTGTAGTTGCTGACGCAGATAGAAAAAAAGGAGAATCCCTATTAGCATCAACTCCAGTTGTAGTCCTTTCTGCAATTTTGGGAAGAACACCAAATTTTATAGAATATGAAACTGCTACTAAAAACATAGAGCTGACTAAATTCAGTCCGCCTAAAGAAAAACTATGTAGCTAGTATAAGTTAAAAACAGGAATTTCTTCCAAAAAAATAATTTTGTTTCTTGCATAGTCCATCTCACAACAAAAATGATTTATACCATTTGTTACTATCAGATATCGTACTTTAAGTTGGAAATTATATCTAGCAATCTGATCAAAAACATCTTGGGTTATTTTGACATTTGGAGCCTTACATTCAACTATTAATTCTGGAACACCTTTAGAATTATAAACAACAATGTCTGCTCTAACTTTTAGATTATTATACTTTATCATCCTTTCAACAGCCATTAAACCAAACGGGTAATTTTTATGCATATTTAAATAATGAATAAAATGCTGACGTACCCACTCTTCAGCAGTTAATTTAAAATATTTCCGTCTTACTACATCAAAAACTTGTGTAGTTCCTTCAACTAATTTAGTTTTGAGGACGATATGAGGCAAGTTTAATTTTGAAAAATCCATAAAGCAAAATAAGTGAATTATAAAGAAATCATAAACTCAATACAAAATAAAGATTTACAGCCAGTTTATTTTTTAATGGGAAATGAGCCTTTCTATATTGACAGGCTTGCAAATGAATTCTCAAAGAATGTACTTTCAGATGAAGAAAAGGAATTAAATCAAGTGATATTTTACGCAAAAGACGTCTCAATTGAAGAGGTTATAAATGAATCAAAACAATTTCCATTTGGTTCAAAAAAAAGAATTGTAATTTTAAAAGAAGCGCAACAAATAAAAAATATAGAGCTTTTAGATTCATATTTAAACAATCCTCAATCAAGTACAATATTAGTGATTTGTTATAAAGGAAAATCAATTGACAAAAGGAAAAAATTTGGAAAAAACTTAGCAAAAAAATGTGTCATTTTTGAGAGCAATAAACTTTATGAAGATAAAATCCCCAGTTTTATTTTAAATTATATAAATGATAACGGATATACGATTAACAACAAAGCAGCAGCTATACTTGCAGAGTATATGGGATCTAATTTATCTAAGATTAGTAATGAGTTAGATAAGCTAATGCTAATTATTAGTAAAGAAGAGCAAATAACAGCAAAACACATTGAGTTTCATATTGGAATTAGTAAAGATTATAATATCTTTGAATTACAAAATGCAATAGGACAAAAAGATATATTAAAAGCTAACCGAATTATCAATTATTTTGCTAAAAACACAAAAGATCATCATATTATAGCTATAATAAGTTCATTATTTTCATTTTTTCAAAAAGTGATAACTTATCATTTTATAGAAGATAAAAGCCCTATATCTATCTCTAAAAACCTAAAGATTAACCATTATTTTATCAATCAATACCGAAAGGCTGCTAAAAATTACAACATAAAACAGCTCTTTTGTATATTTACATATCTAAAAGAATATGACCTTAGAAGCAAAGGAGTAAACAACAAATCCACCAATCAAAGTGAATTGTTAAAAGAACTTATATTCAAAATTCTACACACATAATTTTACTATCTTTAATTAGTTATATTTGCACCTATTTTCACAAAAGATGAAACAACTACTTTTTTTACTTTCAGTTCTCATTATCAATAATACTTTTGCACAAAAAGGTAATATTAGAGGTTTTGTTTATGAAAAAGAAAGTGGAGAGCCTGTTATTTTTTGTAATGTTTTTTTAAAAGGAACTACAGTTGGAGCTGCAACTGACATTAATGGAATGTATAATTTATCTAAAGTAAATGCTGGTTCTTACACACTGGTTGTATCCTACATTGGTTACGATACTACTGAAGTAAATATTAATTTAGAAAAAGGAAAAATTCTTTCTCAAAATATTGAAATTAAAAAAGCAACTATAAAACTTAATGAGGTAAAAATATCGGCTACAAGGGAAGCAATGAAGACAGAAGTAAAAGCAGCTTCAATCAAAATTAGCAAACAAGACCTAGAAATGATCCCTACTATTGGAGGTGAGCCTGATTTAGCACAATACATGCAGGTTATCCCTGGTGTAGTTTTTACTGGAGATCAAGGAGGACAATTATATATTCGAGGAGGTTCACCAATTCAAAATAAAGTTCTGCTAGATGGTATGATTATTTATAGTCCTTTTCATTCTATTGGTTTATTCTCTGTTTTTGATGCTGATATAATAAGAAACACTGATGTTTACACAGGAGGCTTTAATGCAGAATATGGAGGAAGAGTTTCATCAATTATGGATATTAAAACAATAGATGGAAATAAAAAAAAATTAGGAGGAAAATTATCAGCTAATACGTTTGGGTCCAAACTCTTTTTAGAAGGGCCTATAACAAGATCAGGAAACTCAACTTTTATTTTCTCAGGGAAAACATCTTACTTAGATAAAAGTTCTGATTTATTTTACAAGGAGCCAATTCTATCATTTGATGAAAAAGGACTACCTTATTCGTACACTGATTTATACGGCAAAATATCTTCAAGAGGCAAAAACGGATCAAAAATTAGTTTATTTGGATTTAACTTTGCAGATAATGTTTCCTATGAAGGAATTTCAGAGTTAAATTGGGATTCGAAAGGAATGGGATCAGAATTTATTTTAATACCTGCGGGATCTCCTGTTTTAATTGAAGGAAACTTTGCATGGTCATCATACAATATCTCATTAGATGAAAAAGCCTCTGCATTAAGAAAAAGTGGTATTAAGGGTTATAATATGGGAGTTGATTTTACTTATTTCCAACCAAAGGGTAAAGTAAAATATGGCTTTGATATTGATGGATTTTCTACTGAATGGTTGACTTATAACTCGGTAAATTCTCCAATAGAACAAAACGAAAACACTACTGAATTTTCTGCTTATCTAAATTATCAATTTAACAGTACAAGATGGATATTAGAACCAGGGTTAAGATTTCAATTTTATGGAAAGATAGGCACAACACTAGAACCAAGATTAGGAGTTAAGTATATTGCAACTGAAAAGATAAGACTAAAAATATCTTCTGGTTTCTATTCTCAAAATATATTAAGTACAACATCTGATAGAGACGTTGTCAATCTATTTACTGGAATCATCTCATCTCCAGAGGCAATTCCTATGCAAAAAGATGGCACCCCTTACAAAAATAAATTTCAAAAAGCAAGGCATCTAATTTCTGGTTTAGAATATGACTTAAGTAATCTAATTGATGTGCAAATTGAAGGATATATAAAAGAATTTACACAATTAACAAATATAAATCGCAATATAACAACTGATAATCCTAATGATCAATTTATTATTGAAAATGGCATATCAAAAGGGATTGATTTTCTTGTTAAATATAAAGGAAAAAAATTATATTTATGGACAGTATATTCTTTGTCTAAAATTACAAGGACTGATGACAACAAAACTTATTCACCGCACTTTGATAGAAGACATAACATAAATTTTGTTGCCTCTTATAAATTTGGAAGAAATTCAAATTGGAAAACAGATATTAGATGGAATCTTGGCTCTGGATTTCCTTTCACACAAACACAAGGTTTTTATGAAAACATTACATTCACAGATGGAATTAACACCAATTATACAACAACAAATGGAGAGTTAGGAATCAAATATGCTGATAGAAATGAAGGAAGACTTCCATATTACCATAGGCTAGATGCGTCAATATCAAAAAAAATAAATCTAAGTTCTAAAACTAATATTAATGTTACCGCGTCTGTAACTAATCTTTATAATAGAGATAATATCTTTTATTTTAATAGAGTTAAACATGAAAGAGTAAATCAATTACCTATTATGCCAAGTATTGGAATTAGTATCGTATTCTAGTTAATCTAAAATATCTTAATAACCTTTTAATAATTCTTTTCTTAAGAAGAGATTAATCATTTACAAATATTATTTTTGTTAAAAAAAGATAAATAAATTGTGATTAAGGCTAAAACAAAATATTTATTCGTTACTGGTGGAGTAACATCATCATTAGGGAAAGGAATTATTTCCGCATCATTAGGGAAACTTTTGTCAGCAAGAGGCTATTCAGTTACAATACAAAAATTAGATCCCTACATAAATATTGATCCTGGAACTATGAATCCATATGAACATGGTGAATGTTTTGTGACAGATGATGGTGCAGAAACTGATTTAGATTTAGGACATTATGAACGATTCCTAAATCATTCTACTACTCAAGCAAACAATGTTACAACTGGTAGAATTTACCAAACTGTAATTGAAAAAGAAAGAAAAGGAGATTACTTAGGTAAAACTGTTCAAATTATTCCACATATTACAAATGAAATAAAAAGAAGAATCCAAATTCTAGGAAAGAGAAAAGAATACGATTTTGTGATTACTGAAATTGGAGGAACTGTCGGAGATATTGAGGCACTTCCTTATATTGAAGCAGTAAGGCAATTAAAATGGGAATTAGAAAAAAATGCTTTATTTATACATCTTACTCTTGTGCCTTTTCTAGCTGCATCTGGAGAATTAAAAACTAAGCCTACACAACACTCTGTTAAAACATTATTAGAGTCTGGAATACAACCTGACATATTAGTTTGCCGAACAGAGCACCCTATAAATTCTGAAATTAAAAAGAAAATAGCTCAATTTTGTAATGTCGAACATAGTGCTGTAATTGAATCAAGAGATGTTTCTAGCATTTATGAGGTTCCGCTTTTGATGCAAAAAGAAAATCTTGATAAAATTGTGCTCAAAAAGTTAGAACTCGATAATAAAACTGAGCCTGAACTAACAAAATGGAAAGAATTTGTATTTGGTTTAATAAATTTAGATCAGGAAATATCAATTGGCTTAGTAGGTAAATATGTTGAACTAAAGGATGCATATAAATCAATTTCAGAAGCAATAATACACGCTGGGGTCAAGAATTCGTGTAAAATAAAAATAAAATGGATACATGCAGAAAAAATTAATAATAATAATGTATCAAAGAAATTAGCTATGTTAAAAGGAGTGATAGTAGCCCCTGGATTTGGTGATAGAGGAATGGAAGGCAAAATCTCAGCTATAAAATACTTGAGAGAAGAAAAAATACCATTTTTTGGAATTTGTTTAGGCATGCAATCAGCGGTTATTGAATTTGCAAGAAATGTCTTAAAATTAAAAGATGCAAATTCAACAGAAATGAATCCAAACACATCATCTCCTGTTATAGACTTAATGAAAGATCAAAAAAACATAACAAAGATAGGAGGAACTATGCGCTTAGGTGCTTTTGATTGTTATTTAAAAGATAATTCTAATTCTTTCAAAGCATATAAGCAAGAGACTATAAAGGAACGTCATAGACATAGATTTGAATTCAATAATAAATATAAAGATGATTTTCAAGATGCAGGTCTAATTGCAACTGGCATTAATCAAAAAACCAATTTAGTTGAAATCATTGAAATCGAAAATCACCCATGGTTTGTTGGTGTTCAGTTTCATCCAGAATTTAAAAGTACTGTAGATAACCCACATCCTCTTTTTTGCGGATTCATAAAGGCCTGTATTAATAATTAAACTTCGTTAAACATGAAAGAATACGATAAAAACTCACTAATTGGTTTCATACTAATGGCAATTATTCTTATTGTATTTAATACTTTCTTTTTTCCTGAAGTTTCTAACGATAAAACATTAGATAACATTCAAAATAACACTTCTGAAAGTAAAGACAATACATATAAAAGCAAGATATCAATACCACCCCCGTCCATCAATGACACAAAAATTAGTAATGAATTAATAGAAAAATATGGAGTTTTTGCAAACACAGCAATTGGTGAAGAAACTTTTTATACAATTGAAAATGAAAAACTAGAAATAAAAATTTCGAATAAAGGAGGAAGAATCACTTCAGTAATTATGAAGGAATATCAAACTTATGATTCTTTACCCCTTGATTTATTCTATTCAGATAGTTCAAGATTTAATCTTCAATTAATAACTAAAAACTCTATTAATACGGCTGATTTGTTTTTTATTGCTGATCAAAGAGCCAACTCAATCAGCATGAAATTACAAGCAGATGACAGACACTATATTGAATACTTATATACATTAAATAATGATTACTTAATTGATTTTGAGATCAATCTTGTAGGAATAGAAGAACTGATTCCAAACAATATAAATTATATGAATCTTGAGTGGCAAATGCAAACACCACAAACAGAAAAAAGTAAAAGCAATCAAGATATGTATACTGGAATTCAGTACCAATATAGTGCAGATAATGAAGTCGATTATTTGAGTTTTTCCTCAACTGATGAAGAAGAAATTAATGCCCGATTAAATTGGGTAGCTTTTAAACAACAATTCTTTAGCGCTATTTTTATTGCCAAGGAAGGTTTTAAAAAACCAACAAATTTATATTCAACTAAAAATGAAAGCTCAAAATTTGTTAAAGACCTATCTGCTAGATTTGAACTTCCATACAAACACAGAAAAAATGAAAGATTAAATTTTCAATTTTATTTTGGGCCAAATCACTATAAAACTCTAGAATCTTATAATTCTGGATTTGAAGAATTAATTCCATTAGGATGGGGGATCTTTGGATGGGTAAATGAATATATTATTATTAACATCTTCGATTTTTTAAACACTTATTTTTCTTCTTACGGAATAATAATTCTTTTACTTACTTTAATTATAAAATTAGGACTCTCCCCTTTTACATATAAAGCTTTTTTATCACAAGCAAAAATGAAAGTATTAAAACCCGAAATTGATGCCCTAAACGAGAAACATAAAGGCAAAGATCCAATGAAAATACAGCAAGAAACCATGACTCTTTACAGAAAAGCAGGAGTAAATCCCATGGGAGGTTGTCTTCCTATGCTTTTTCAATTCCCTATACTTATTGCTATGTTTCAATTTTTTCCTGCTTCTATAGAATTAAGACAACAAAGTTTTCTTTGGGCAGAAGATCTATCTTCTTATGACTCAATTTATAATCTAGGATTTAGCATTCCATTTTATGGTGATCATGTGAGTCTTTTTACACTTCTAATGACAATTTCAACTTTATTGTACACTAAAATGAATTCTGCTATGACCACTGGACAAATGGCTCAAATGAAATGGATTATGTACCTCATGCCTATTATGTTCTTGGGATTCTTTAATAATTATGCAGCTGGGCTTACTTATTACTATTTCTTAGCAAATATGTTTACTATGACTCAACAATACTTTATGACTCGCCTAATAAATGAAGATTCAATAATAGCTGAATTAGAAGCAAACAAGAAGAAACCTGCAAGACCAAAATCTAAATTTCAAAGAAAATTAGAAGAAATGCAAAAACAACAAGAGCAAAAAATGAGAAAAAGTAGAGGAAGATAAATTAGACTTTATTTTTTCAATAAAAAGATTCATGCCTTTAATTTTTTCAGAATCTAAATTATAAGAAATCTTATTATTCAAATAATCCATATGCTTGTCACAATATAAATTATGAGGTTTTTTTAAGGCCTTATTAATATTACGCAAGCCATTTTTAAGAGATACATTAAAATCATTAATAAAATCCTTTGACAGTTTCTTATTTGCAACCCAAACTGCAAAAACAAAAGGATATCCTGTCATCTCTTTCCAAATAGCTGATAAATCATATACATATTCATACTTATCATTCATTTCAAAAGCCCTATCTCCAATAATCAGACCAGCAGTATCTCCAGTAATATCCTTTTCAAAACCTATTTTTCCAATACTTGTGTGTAAATTTAAACCCCAATATTCTTTTAATAAAACATGAAGCAATTGAACAGAAGTTTTTGACTGATAATCTAAAAGAATATTTTTAACTTTATTTATAGGCACATCAGAATATAAACATACTGTATTCACAGCACCATTTGCACCAATACAATAGTCAGAAATAATATAATATTCTTTTAAATCCGCAATAACAACAACAGGAACTAAGGCTAAATCTACTTCATCATTGATAAGCTTATCTGCACAAATAGTAGGATAATCTAAACTCAATTCAATATTATATGACAATAAACTATTCTCTATTCCATAAATAAATGGAATAGTATTTAAATAGGAAACCGCTGTGATTCTAACCATCAAAATAGTAAAAAGTATATCAAGTAAATACTAAAAACCAATTTAAAAATCGTACCTACAATATAACCCCAAAGAGCACCAAAAGCAATTTTCACTGGACTCTTTTTTAGCTCAATCTTAGCTCCTACAAAAGCTCCTACAAAAGCTCCGAAGAGAACACCAAAAGGAGGAAACAAAAAAATACCTAATATCATTCCTAATAATGAACCTCTAATTGCATATTTACCACCACCTACTTTCTTAACACCATAAATCTGTAAGAAATAATCAAAAAGTGTAATCATTATCATAACTAATCCAATTAAAAAAACATAGTATATATTAATAGTAACTATAAAAAAATGATACAGTAGTAAGGCAATGTAAGATAAAAATGGACCAGGTAAAACAGGAACAACACTTCCTATAACGCCTAAAAGCAAGAAAAATCCAACACTACAATATAATAGTATCTCCATTTTTCAAAACTAATAAAAAGAAAATGTAAAGCATAATCATAACGTACATCTTATTTTAAAATGCTTAAATTTGTCCCAACAACCAAAACAATCTATTAATGACCCTTTCTCCTTTAACTGCAATTACACCAATTGATGGAAGATATTTAAAAAAAACATATAGCTTACAAAGCTACTTTTCTGAATCTGCTTTAATTAAATTTAGAGTGCAAGTTGAGATTGAATATTTTATTGCACTATGTAACAGTTCTATTAAACAATTAAAAACATTTCCCGTTGATAAGTTTTCAGAATTAAGAAACTTATATATTAACTTTACAGAAGAGCAGGCTCAAAGAATTAAAGATATTGAGAAAATTACAAATCATGATGTTAAAGCTGTTGAATATTTTATTAAAGAAGAATTTAAAAAATATGGGCTTGATGAATTTCAAGAATTTATTCATTTTGGACTGACTTCACAGGATATAAATAATACTGCAATTCCATATTCAATTAAAAAAGCAATTGAGGAGGTCTATATTCCTAGCTTGTTTGAAGTTATTGATTTATTAAAAGTAAAAGTAGCTAAATGGAATAACATTCCTTTACTTGCAAGAACTCATGGACAAGCTGCATCTCCTACTAAAATGGGAAAGGAAATCCAAGTTTTTGTTGAGAGAATAAATAACCAATTAGATTTATTTAAAAAGATCCCTTTTAGCTCAAAATTTGGTGGTGCAACAGGAAATTTCAATGCACATCATGTGGCATATCCTGAAATTGATTGGAAAAAATTTGCTGATAATTTTACAACTACATCATTTCAATTAGAAAGACAGCAAGTTACAACACAAATTGAACACTATGATAATTTAGCTGCATTAATGGATAATATTAGCAGAATAAACACAATACTTATTGATTTTTCAAGAGATATATGGAGTTATATTTCTATGGATTATTTTAAGCAAAAAATAAAAAAAGGAGAAATTGGATCATCAGCAATGCCTCATAAAGTAAATCCTATTGATTTTGAAAATGCTGAAGGAAATTTAGGTATGGCAAACGCAATTTTTAGTTTTTTATCAAGTAAATTACCTATATCAAGATTACAAAGAGACTTAACAGACAGTACTGTTCTTAGAAATATAGGTCAACCTTTTGCACATACTCTTATAGCTTTAAGTTCTTTAGATACAGGAATCAATAAGTTGCTAATTAATGAAACTAAAATTTCAGATGATTTAGAAAAAAACTGGGCAGTTGTTGCTGAAGCAATACAAACAATTTTAAGAAGAGAAGGATATCCTAACCCTTATGAAGCACTAAAAATATTAACTAGAAAAAACTCAGTTATTACTGCTGCAAGCATTAATTCCTTTATTGAAAAATTAGATGTAAATGATGCAATAAAATCTGAGCTTAAAAATATTAATCCAAGTAACTATACTGGTATTTAAATTTATAAATTAACTTAAAATCTAAGCTTATTTTTTTCTAAATATTCCTCCCAATTCCAAATAAAATGATTTAATAAATTCTTTAACTCATTTAAAAATACTGGATTCGGTTTGTTTTTTTTCTTAAACAAGTCACCTTGAAAATTATTTATATTATACTTTTCAAAAATAGCATGAGCCATTGCACTAATTGAAGTTTCATGCTTAATTAATAAATCCTTAAAATAGTTCTCATAGTCCAAAAATCTCTCAATAGCTAGATGTTGAGCATTACCTTCAAGATCTTTATAAATCTCGTCTAAAATTAATGTTCTTAAAATAGAGACCTCATCTTCTTCAAAAAACATATCTAGATTTTTTATATTTCCTAAAAAGATAACGTTTGAAAACCAATCAATATCATTATCATCTAAATTTGGATTACTTTCAAGATTATTATTATTATTAATAAAATCTTTAATTTCAATAAAACCACCTGTGATTACATTTTGTAATAATGCTACGTAAATAGATATAGCAGTGGCTGGTTTAACCTTTTTCTTTTTTGAAAGTAAACCTAAAAATTTTATCATTTTACAATATTTTAAAATGTTTCTTTGCTTCTTCCATTATTTTTTCCCCAATTGCTAAACAAGCAGTTGCAGCAGGTGAGGGGGCATTTAATACATGTATATTTTTTTTATTTCTCACAATACTAAAATCATCAATTATCTTTCCGTCACTTCCAAGAGCTATAGCTCGGACACCTGTTCTGCCTTTTACTATATCATTCTTATTTAAAGACGGTATCATTTTTTGTAACTCCCTCAAAAATAAAGATTTTGAAAATGCTCTTTTATACTCATTCAGTCCAAATTTCCAATGATTTATGAACAATTTATGAGTACCTGAAAATTTTAATGCCTGAAAGCTATCCTTAAAACTAAAAGAAGTTTTACAATAACCTTCTCTTTTAAATGTAAAAACTGCATTAGGCCCACACTCAACATTTCCATTTGCCATTCGAGTAAAATGAACACCCAAAAAAGGAAATTTTGAATTAGGGACAGGATAAACTAAATTATTTACTTTTGATTTGGCACTATCTGATAAGCGATAATAATCTCCCCTAAATCCAACTATTTGCATGTCTAATGCAAATTTATCTTTTAATGCTAAACGATCTGAAAAAAGTCCTCCGCAGAAAATAATATGATTAGCGTAAAAATCCCCTTTTGATGTTTTAATATTTGAATCTTTATAGTCCAAAACCTTGCAATTAGTAATAATATCAGTCTTAGTATTGATTGACTTTACACTTTCAGCTAATTTTTCTGTCAATTGCTGGTAATCAATAATTCCAGATTCAGGAACCCAAAGAGCCTTTATACCCTCAACATTAGGCTCAATTTTTTTAAATTGAGAAGGAGTTAACAATTTTAACCCTTTTAATCCATTTTTTTCACCATTAATTTTTAACTTCTCGAGTCTTAAAGCATCTTGATCATTTGTTGCAACCACAATCTTTCCACAAATATCAAAATTCACATTTCTTTTTTTAGCAAAATGAATTAATTGCTTTCTACCCTTAACACAATTTTTGGCTTTAAGACTTCCTGGTTTATAGTATAGTCCTGAGTGAATAACACCTGAGTTTCTTCCGCTTTGATGAAAAGCTAATTTTTTCTCTTTCTCAAAAATCACAATATTTAAATCTGGAAAATTAGTTTGTAATTGATATGCAGTAGCAAGTCCTACTACTCCTCCTCCTACTATTGCAATATTAAATTTCTTTTGCATGATAAAAACACATTTAATTATGAATTGTAAAAACTCTAGAAATATTAAATCCAAAATATACATCTCCATTTAACCATTCTCCATTAGTTTGTGTTATAAACTCAGGATCAATCATTGCAGAAGAATTACTTAAATGCAACTGAAAAACATGACCTCCAGTTTCAATATCAAAACCAAGTGATAAAACATTATTATTTTTCTTGTCATTAAACTGGTAAAAATACTCTGAATTTAAAGAAATCCGCTTTGTAATTTTTTGTCTTCCCCCAATCCCTAATGAATATTTATCATTTTCTTCACCCTTAATCTCAACTAAATTATAATGTACTATAGTAGGGGATAATTGTAAAGTTAAATTTCTTGTAATTTTTCTTGCTATTAAAATTTGATTAGAAAAAGAAATTTGATTAGAAAAAATAAAATCTTCTTTTTGTGACTTAGAATAAGTCCATTGATTTAGATAAATAGCAGAATTTACAACTACTGTCAAAGGGAATCCATCTTTAACTTGCTGACTTAATTTAATTTTTGAATTTGCATCAACAATCTTAAGCGAAGAACTTCTACCTGCGCTGATTGACCACCATTTCTTTATTCCATAATCAAAACTAATTCTTACCTTAGCATAATCCAAGCCATATAAATTATATAAGCCAGAATTCAATGTCCCAAATCTATGCTGAATATTAAACTGTAACACCCCTCTTGCTGGCAATTCAACTGATTGCCCATTTACAATTTTTGTTCCTTTAAATAAATAAGAAACATATATTGGATCATTATTCTCTAACATATTAAATAGATCTTCTTGTGCAGTCACAAAAAAAGAAGAAAAAAAACCTAATAAAAAGATAAAATTTTTCATTCTATTTTTTCAAGTTCAATATTGACTGTAACATCTATCTCCTCGGCAATCTTATACATCACTATCTTAGGTATCCTAATATCATAATCTTCTAACATTACTGAGAATGCAGCAGATATAAAAATAGATTCCTTATTATGAATCATAGAGCCAATAACCTTTATTTTATTTGTTTTTCCATGTATGGTTAAATCTCCTTGTACAGTAGCAGAATCATTCTTACTTGCTACTACTTTTCCTGAAAAAATAGATGTCGGGTAAATATCTGATTCTAAATAATTTTCATTAAAATGCTCTTGCATTAAAGCTTTTGGGAAAATAAAGTCAATTATGTTCAGTTGAAAAACTAAATCACCAGTTCTTGAATCAAATACTGCTGATACTTTAGAGTTAACAGCAGAAATATCTTCCACTAGTGCTTCCGAAAAAAATATAATTTTACCATTTTGACCTATATATCTTTGTGCATGAACTTGAACACTAAATATAAATAATAAAAAAATCGCAAGCTTATTCACAATCAATCCAATTTTTTATAATAATAATTTCTGCATTACTTAATGCATCACTTCCATATGGTGGCATTTGGAGACTAGTAACTTGATACTTTAAAGAATGATTGTTTACAGCATCAACAACTCCTTCATATGTTGTAAGCATCTCAGGTCTACCACTTGATTGATCATGACAAGACACACATTTTTCCTCAATTATTGGTTGAACTATATCAGAGAAAATCTGCTTATCAGGTTGACAAACAGGTACGATCTCATTATACGAACAAGAATACAATATAAGAAGTAAAAAGCAGCTATATCTCATCTCGCGAATTTAATAAATTAAACTTTATTTGATTAAATAAAAAAAATCCAAACAAAAATAATATTACCACTACCCAAAGTGCTGATTGTTGATTATAAAATAATGTAACAATACCAAAAAGTAGTGGTCCAATGAAAGATGTTGCCTTTCCAGTTAGTGCAAAAAAACCAAAAAACTCATTAAGTTTTGCTTTTGGTGTCAGCTTTGCCATTAAAGATCTACTACAAGATTGATTAGGGCCAATCATTAATCCAATAAGGATGCCAGCTAACCAAAAGAAATCTTTTGGAGAATTTGTTTCTGGAGCATAAATCGCAACTAATGTAGCTATAATCAAAACTAATAGGGTAATATTAATCACTGTCTTAACTCCTATTTTATCTTCAATATAGCCAAAAAAGAAAGAACCAATTCCTGCTGCCATATTTAAAACTATCCCCAATTGCATTACTTCATCAAAACTAAATTTGAGTGTTCCGACTGCATAAATACCACCAAGAGCAAAAATTGTAATCAACCCGTCATTATAGAAAAGTCTTGCAACTAAAAATTGAGAAATTTCTTTGTATTTATAAATATCTTTAAATGTAGTTTTAATTGAAGAGAATGAATTTAATAGATGTTTTTTTTTAAACTTTTCATGTTTTCTATCTTTCAAAACTATAAAAGTTGGAATAGAAAAAACAAAAAACCATATTCCAACAAGAATATTTATTTTTCTAATATTTATAGGATTCAAATCAGAAAAAATAAATAAAGAAAGAAAAAGAGCAATTAGTCCTCCAAAAAAACCTAATCCCCATGCAAAACCAGAAATTCTGCCACTATTTTTTTTGTCAGACAAGTTATGTAAATATGAATTACAAAATACCGTACCTAATTCAAAAGAAATATTAGCAATTATAAACAGAGTAAGAGCAAAAAAGACATCTCCAGATTTAGGAAAATATAGTAAAGCAGAAAATATTGCACACATCCAAGAAAACAAAATCAAGAAAAATTTTCTATACCCTCCACTATCAGCAATAGCTCCTAAGATAGGAGATAATATAGATACAACTATTGCAGTTATTGCAATAGCATTGGCCCACATAGTGGTTCCTATTTGTTCATTAACTGCGATTACTTTCGTAAAGAAAGCACTATAAATAAAGGTAACAATAATAGTTGTGAACGGCTGATTTGCAAAGTCATACAATGACCATGCGAGAACTTCTTTTTTATTTTTAATACTTAGTAAACTCATAAAAATCGAACAAGCCAATATTACACATTTTATTTGACAAATCTAATTACATGATTCTTTAAAAAACATACATTTGCATCACTTTAAAAAACCAAAATATGAAATTAGAAGGAATATTGAATATCTCGGGTAAACCAGGTCTATTCAAAATAATTAAATCAGCTAAAAATACAATAATAGCAGAATCATTAATAGATGGGAAAAGAAACCCAATCCACTCCAGCTCTCAAGCAAATATGTTAGAAGAAATAGGCATCTATACATATGAAGAAACAAAACCACTATCAGAAATTTTTGAAAATATTGCAAAGAAAGAGAATGGAAAACAAACTATATCACATAAATCCCCTAAGGATAAATTAACAAGTTTTTTTAGAGAAATTGTTCCTGATTATGACGAAGAAAGAGTTTACATATCTGACATCAAAAAGGTTCTTAGATGGTATAATAACTTGCAAAGTGCTGGATTAATTAAATTGCAAAAAGAGAAAAAAAATACTAAACAAAATAAAGCATAATGTTAAAACAAATTTCTATTCCAAGACCAAAAATTAGAAAATTTGTTCCAGAAGATTTAGTAATAGAATCATGGGAAACAATCGAGTCACTGTTTGAAAATCTAATTCAAAGAAAAATTAAATCTGTTTCTGATTTAGAGAAATGGATGCTTGATCGGTCAGAGCTAGAAGCTGTATTAGAAGAAGATCTGGGTTGGAGATATATAAAAATGAATATAAATACAACAGATAAAAAACTTGCAGAAAGATTTCACTTCTGGATTAAAGAAATCTCACCTAATATAGCTCCTTATTCTCATAAACTTAATCTTAAACTAGTTAATAATTCTTTCTTAAAAGATCTAGATAAAGAAAAATATAAAATCTATCTAAGAAGTGTGAATAATCAAATCCAAATATTTAGAAAAGAAAATATTCCTCTTTTCACTGAAATGGAAGCAAAACAACAAGAATATGGAGCTATTTCAGCAAAAATGAATATTGATCATAATGGGGAGAAACTCACTATGCAAAAAGCAGAGCAACTTTTAAAAAGTCAAGACAGAAAAAAAAGAAAAGAAATTTACCACAAAATAGCAGATAGAAGATTACAAGATGAAGTAAAATTAGATAATTTATTTGATGAATTAATTACATTAAGACAAAAAATTGCAAAAAATGCAGGATTTGATAATTATAGAGATTATATGTTCTCTGCTATGGGTCGTTTTGATTATTCACCAAAAGACTGTTTTGATTTTCATGATGCAATTTCAAAAGAAATCGTACCAATAATTTCAGCATTTGAAAAAAAGAGAAAAGAAAAACTAGGTAACAAATCATATAAGCCTTGGGATACAGCTGTTGATGTTAACGGATTCCCACCTTTAAAGCCATTTAATAACGGAAATGATTTAACTGACCTAACTATTGATTGCTTTAAAAAACTAAAACCGTATTTTGGAGAGTGCCTTGCTACTATGAAAGCAATGAAACACTTAGATCTAGAATCTAAAAATGGAAAAGCTCCTGGAGGATTTATGTATCCTTTATATGAGATTGGTGTACCATTTATTTATATGAATGCTGTAGGATCTCAACGAGATTTAGTTACTATGGTTCATGAAGGTGGACATGCAGTACATTCTTTCCTAAGTCGTGAACTAGATATGACAGAATTTAAATCAACTCCTTCGGAAGTTGCTGAACTTGCTTCTATGTCAATGGAATTATTTTCTATGGATCATTGGGATGTTTTTTATAAAGATAAAACTGATCTAAAAAGAGCAAAATTAGAGCAATTACAAAAAGCTCTTGAAACTTTACCATGGGTGGCTTCTATTGATAAATTTCAGCACTGGATTTACACTAATAAACATAATGCAAAAGAAAGAAAAGAAAAATGGTTAAAAATATCCAGGGAACTTGGCAGCCAAGTTATTGATTGGAGTGGAAATAAAAACTTACATGCAATTCTTTGGCAAAAACAATTACACTTGTATGAAGTTCCATTCTATTATATTGAATATGGAATAGCTCAATTAGGAGCAATTGCATTGTGGAGATCTTATAAAGAAATAGGTGAAAAAGCCTTAGATAATTATATGTCTGCTCTAAAATTAGGTTATACAAAAACAATTAGTGAAATTTATGAAACTGCTGGAATCAAATTTAACTTTTCAGCCATATATGTTAAAGAACTTGCTGACTTTATAAAGAAGGAATTAGATAAAATTTAAAAAAACTATGCTTCTAGTTTTAAAAGTTAATTTATATTATATCACAAATTTAATAAATATAACTGTTGATTAAGCAGATAAAATAATTAGTTTAGCAAAAAGTAATATTTAATTATTTTTTTAAAATATGATTTTTTCGATTCTTATTCTTATTTTTTCTGTTTATACCATACAGAAATGTTCAAAAAGTTTTGATATTGCTGCAAACTATCTAACTAGAAACATAGGCGAAGGATTAAAGGGACCAACAATTAATGCAATAGCATCATCATTTCCAGAATTATTAATCTCATCAATGTTCTTATTTTATTTTAAAGATGTTGAAGGATTTTCTGCTGGTTATGCTACAATAATAGGCAGTTCTGCATTTAATATTGCACTAATACCTGTTATTTCTTTTATGTATCTATATGTTAAAAATGGTAAAGACCAAATTTTTCATATTGATAAAATTATAGTTAAACAAGACTCTTTATTCTTATTAGCATCAGTCTCAATTTTATCACTAGCTTTATTTACTGGAATAAATATTTATTTAGCTTTACTATTAATAGTATTCTATCTTCTTTATATTTTCTATATAATTAAGAAAAGATCTCAAAACAAAGTACAAGATGAAAATAATAATATCAAATATATTGAATCTGGTAATTTTTTCCCTTCATTATTTAATGTTAAACTGTTTAGAATGTTTTTTGGGGGTAAGGTAAATCGCATAACATCTATCTTAGTAATATTCATATCTATTTTTATAATTGGCTTAAGTTGTTATCTACTTGTTCATGCAACAGATAAAATATCTAATATATTAGGTGTAAATTTATTTTTTGGCGCATTTATAATAGCCGCAATTGCTTCAAGTATACCAGATACTATATTTTCAATCCAAGATGCAAAAAATGAGAAATTTATTGATTCTTTCTCAAATGCGTATGGTTCTAATATTTTTGACATTTGTATTGGTTTAGGATTGCCATTGTTAATATATACCATAATATATGCACCCATTGACATTGATATGCCTATTCAAAGAAGAGGATGGCTCGGCAACTATATACTAGAAGGCAATTTATTTGCATGGTCCTTGCTAATTTTGTTTATATTTACATCATTAGTTTCATTAATTTATTATAAAATAGGTTTAAAATTAAAATCTGCTTTGCTTATTCTTTTTTTATATATCTTATTTATTTTTGCATTACTAATTTTTTAGAACTTTTTTTAGATAAGCTCTATGAAAAACTTAACTCTATCTTGTATTTTTTTTATAAGTACATTTTTTGCTTATTCTCAACAAAGAATATGTGGTACTATGCAATATTTAGAGTATCAAAAAACTAATCATCCACAACTTGTAGATAATATGATGCACAATGAGCTAATATTGCAAAACTGGATACAGAATCAATCTTTTTCAGAATCTATAAATAATTCAATAATAACAATACCTGTTGTTGTGCATGTTGTTTATTATAATTCCACTGAAAATATAAGCATAGCACAAATTCAATCTCAAATTGATATCTTAAATGAAGATTTTAGACGCTTGAATGCTGATACTACAAATACCCCTGGAGCATTTAAATCAATTGCTGCTGATTGTGAAATTGAATTTTGTTTAGCTAATACTGATCCAAATGGAAATAGCACTTCAGGAATAACTAGAACGGCAACATCTCAATCATCATTTAGCACTAATGACGATGTTAAATATACTTCTTCAGGTGGCATAGATGCTTGGAATACTTCTGAATATTTAAATATCTGGGTTTGTGACATTAGTGGAAGTATATTAGGATATGCACAGTTTCCTGGTGGAAACGCAAGTTCTGATGGTGTGGTCTGTGATTACAAATATTTTGGTAATACTGGTACAGCGACACCTCCTTTCAATCAAGGAAGAACAGCAACTCATGAAGTTGGTCATTGGTTAAATTTAAGACATATATGGGGTGATTCAAATTGTGGTAATGATTATTGTAATGACACACCAACTCAACAATCTTCAAATTCTGGATGTCCCAATTACCCTTCTTCCTCAAATTGTAGTGGAAATGGATCTAATGGTGATATGTTCATGAACTATATGGATTATACTAACGATGCATGCATGAATATGTTTACTCAAGATCAAAAAACTAGAATGATTGCTGCAATAAATACTTCAAGGCCTGGTTTACTTTCCAGTAATGGGTGTACTAATACTAATTATGGGTGTACAGACCCATTAGCTTACAATTATTCATCACTTGCTATTATCAATGATGGATCTTGCTGTTATTACTCAGGTTGTATGGATATCTCAGCCATAAACTATGATGCTTCAGCTTGTTTTGATGATGGTTCTTGTATTGCTCCAATTCTTGGTTGTACAGATCCAAATGCTCAAAATTTTGATCCAAATGCTAATACAACTCTTACATATGGAGGCCCTTCAAATAATACATTTGGAGGTGGTAGTTATTTTAATGGAGATCAACATCTTAATTTTGATGCTTTAAAAGAGTGTGTAATAAATTCAGCTGTAATATATGCTGAAGCATCAAGTACAATTACATTTGAATTAAGAAATAGTAGTGGAAGTGTTATTGATGACACTACATTAAACGTTATTTCTGGCCAACAGCGTATAACACTGAATTTTGATGTACCAATAGGATCAGATATGCAATTGGGAGTAGCCTCTGGTGCATTGCAGAATTATGGCCTTTATAGAAATACTGGCCCTACATACCCTTACAATATAGCTTCAGCTATTAGTATTACAAGTTCAAGTGCAAGTTCTAATCCTTTTGGCTTTTATTATTTTTATTATGACATAGAGGTAGAAATACCTTGTGAAACTAATGTTACTACTAGCTGGGATTGCAATGGCCAAGGGATCTGTTTTGATCCAGGAACAGGAAATGGTCAGTATAGCGATCTAACATCATGTCAATCAAATTGTATAACTTTTATTGATGGATGTACAGATACAAACGCTATTAATTATAATCCACAAGCTAATAATGATGATGGTTCTTGTTGTTTTGGAGATCTATTAGAGATCTCGATAACCACTGATAATTATCCTCTTGAAACATCATGGCAAGTAATTAATCAAAATGGAAATTTAATCCAAAGTATTAATCCTGGGGATTTAACACAATCAGCAACAACATATAGTTGGAATATATGCTTATCTTCATCGGATTGCTATAGTTTTATTATTAATGACACCTATGGTGACGGGATTTGTTGTAATCAAGGAAATGGCTCATATAATCTTACATATAATGGTATGCAATTAACAAGTGGCGGTGCGTTCGCAAATTCTGAGACAACATCATCAATTGGTAACTGTATTACTAATATAATGGGCTGTATGAATTCTAATGCTAGTAATTATAATCCTAACGCAAATAC